>Ga0081606_1000052_pt1 | contig 110205 bp, 95 predicted proteins | sample EareggfetidaYelm_FD_71127 | JGI IMG/M metagenome (GOLD analysis project Ga0081606, IMG submission 71127) | Earthworm egg capsule microbial community from the University of Washington, USA - E. fetida Yelm (SPADES assembly) (version 2) | ecosystem: Host-associated > Annelida > Reproductive...
CACCCGTTCCCATCCCGAACACGGAAGTTAAGCCCTCCAGAGCCGATGGTACTCCGCGGGAAACCGCGCGGGAGAGTAGGTCGCTGCCGGATTTTTTCTTGCTTGAAGGCCCCGAGCCTCCACCTCACGGTGGTCGCTCGGGGCCTTCTCCTTTGCGGGCTCCCCTCGGGGTTGAGCGTTCACTCCTCGCATCCTTCCCCGCGGGGAGGCGTGTGCGGCCACGTGGAGCGCCTTATGATCCGCTCCGTGGCCTCTTCTCCGGACACCTTGCGGGCGCGGCTCGAAGACCGAGCGGATCTGCTCGAAGCCGCTCGTTTGCGCTACCAGGCGCTGCGGCTCATGCTCCGGGCGTTCTTCTGGCAGGAGAAGCTCCGTGCCAACCTCGAACTGCTGAGAGAGGTCGCGCTCGATCAATCCCAGGTGGATGCCACGCTGGAATTGGTGTCCCAGCGTGCCGAGGCAGAGGCCTGGCCGGCCAACTCCTCATCCATGGCGTTGCTGGCTGATGTGTTGAAGTTGCGGGCGGCCCTCTCCAAAGCCGTGGACAGGCGGCTCATCGCGAAGGCGAAACCGACTCGTCTTGGCGAGGCCTTGCTGTTGCTCGAGGACGAGCTCTTGCGCGCGGGCCCCTTGTTGGGTCGGCGCTTGTGGGCCCAGGCGGTGGACATCCTGCCCCGCAACCTTCCAGACCTGCGGGCGGCATGCGTGTCCGCGGAAGTCTTCGAGCGCGTGTTCGCTCGCCCCGTTCCGGCGGGCTCCCTGCCCTTTAGTCCAGAGGAGGCGGACGAGATCCGTCGCGCTTTTCACCTGTCCGACAAGGCGATGCAATCCCTCTGGGAGAGGGTGGAGCGCTTCGACGCCACGGGCAAGCTGCGCGCATACCTGGAGAAGGGGGCGAGACGCGCCCCCATGCGTCCTCCCCGGAGTGGCCCCGAGCTCTTCCTTCATGCGGCTTTTTGGCGGGACCTGGCGTGGTCGCGCCTGCGCGTCCTGTTGGAGAGCCGGGTGTCGCCTCTGATTCCCCGCGAGGAAGAGGGGCCGGAGTTGCTGGTGTGGTTGGTGGCTCGTGAGGCTTCGTCAGAAGCCAGGCTGGCGGCATCTCCTCTGCTGAGCGAAGGGCGCGCGGGGTTGCTCGAAGTGGCGGCGGAGTTGACCTCCCTGTCTCATTCCCGACCGGACGGCGCCTGGAACATCGAGGTTGCCTGGGGGCGGCTATGGGTCGCTGCCCAACGGGCGCAGGCCGAGACCGGGCCCGATATGGAACGGGTGTGTCAGGCCCTCCGCCTCTTCATCCGGCTGCGTGGCCAGTCCGAGACTCCCGCCAGGCTTTTTTCCCGAGGGAGCGAACGACAGCTTTCCCGGCTCGTTCCTCTATCCACCACGGAGGCGGAGGATCTGCCCGGACTCGTGCGACAAGCCCGGCAAGTGACCGGGCGATCCTCCTCGGCGAAGGTGTCGGGATAGGTCATTAACCTGGACGCTCACGTGAACGGATGGGAGAAAGGCCTCCCGTGCGCCTGTTGGCACTCCACGTCCAGGACTTCCGCAACCTTGGTCAGGTCTCCCTGTCGCCGAGTCCTCACGCGACCATCGCCGTGGGCCAGAACGGTCAGGGCAAGACGAACCTGCTCGAGGCGCTCTACTTCCTCGCCACGCTCAAGCCCCTGAGAGCGGGACGCCTGTCGGAACTCGTGCGGTGGGGGGCGTCATCGGCGCGCGTCTCCGGCCGCTTCCTCCTCAAGGGCGCCGAGCGGGAGATCTCCGTCGAAGTAGCGGGAGGCGTTCGTCAGTCCTTCGTGGATGGCAAGAAGGCAGCCAGCCTGGAGGAGTATTTCGGCGGAGTCTCCGTGGTGGCCTTCACCCCGGATGATTTGGAGGTGGTGAAGGGCGGCCCGGATTCCCGACGGGGCTTCCTGGATCGCGCCGTGTTCAACCGCTTCCCGTCCTTCTTGCGAGAGAGCCGCGAGTACGGCCGCGCCTTGAAGAACCGCAACCGATTGCTGCGCACCGGTCCGGTCGAGCCCGCCTATCTGGAGGCCTATGATGAGACACTCGCCCGGGCGGGAGCGCGTGTGTATGCCCGTCGGCGCTCCTTGATGGCCGAGCTGGCGCCTCGTGCCCAGGCAACGTTCGCTTCCATTGGTCGCACGCCAGAGCCCGCCGTGTATGGCTATCACCCCGCGCATCTGGGGGAGCTCGACTTCGAGGGTGTCGATGAGGCGGCGCTCGCCGCGGCGCTTCGTGAGGCCCTCGCGGCCCGCTCCCGGAGGGACCTCGACCGCGGTTTCACCTCCGTGGGTCCCCACGTCGATGATGTCTCCGTCACCTTGGGGGGACGCAGCGCTCGGGCCTATGCCAGCCAGGGTCAACAACGCGCCCTCGTGCTCGGCTGGAAGATCGCCGAGATCGAGAACCTCGAGGCCTCCACGGGCTTTCTTCCCTTGCTGCTCCTGGATGACGTCTCGAGCGAGTTGGACCCCGAGCGCAATGCCTATCTGATGAACTACCTGGCGGCGAGTGGTGCCCAGGTCTTCCTCACCACCACGGACGCGAGCCTCGTGCGCAATGCCGCCGCTCAGGACACCCTTTGGATGGGCGTGCGCTCGGGTGAAGTCTCGACCACCCCTCCCTAGCCTCGACGCGCTCCCGTCCAGAAGGAACTGGGAACGAAGCTCGTGCAGATCATCACTCCCACGAACACACCCAACATCCGTACCGGCTCCGCTTGAGCGCGCGTGAGCAGCCATGGCAGGCCCAGTGCTCCCACCAGGACCATCCATCTCGCGGCGGGTGCCTGGATCCGCCGGACCAGTCCCAGCCCCAGTGACGGCTCGAACATGCTCGCGGCCGACTCCGGATCCTCGCTCCGCTCGAGCCTTTCCTCCTCCCGTGCAGCCGTCCCCTCCACCATCATCGACGCTTTCATGTGCGCCGAGGCCTGTGCCTCGCTGCGCCAGCGTGCCTCGTCCTCCGCTCGCTGCTCGGGTGTCTGCAGGTCCGCCCCACAGGTGACGCAGTCCCGGGTGAATCGGCTGTTGCTCGTCTGGCAGCGGATGCAGCGGGGAAAGCGCTGCTCTTCCTCGGGCATCGCGTCCAACACCAGCGGCGTCTGTCCGTGCAGTTTGAAGCGCTCGAGATGCGCCTCGGGCACGCCCTGCTCGGGCGACGTCTGCTGGCGGGGGCCCTCCACGGACTCGAAACGGCCCCCATCGTGCAACTCCACCTGTCCCTCGCCGTCGGTCTTGTCGCCCCGCGATCGTTCGAGATGCATGAAGCGGGAGAATCGGGACGTCATGGACTGCTCCTCGCGGGGCCACTGCTCGAGGCCGGCCGTGTTCGTCCCCGGGCCCACTCGCGCAGCCGCAGGACCTCGTCCCTCAGCGTCACCGCCAGGGGAAAGGTCTCCTGGATGGCCCGGTTCAGGTGGCGTTGCTCCAACTCCACGTTCTCTCCGAACGCCTCGTAGAGCGCGGCGACCACCACCTGCTCCACTTCCGCTCCACTGAAGTCCACCGCCAGCTCCGCCAGCGCGTTCAAATCATACGCCGCCGGATCCCTCCCTCGCCGCCTCAGGTGGATGCGGAAGATGTCCCGACGCTCGGCCACCTCCGGCAAGTCGATGAAGAAGATCTCGTCGAAGCGACCCTTGCGCAACAGCTCCGGTGGCAGGCCCTCGATGCGGTTGGCCGTGGCCACCACGAACACTGGCGCCGTCTTCTCCTGCAACCACGTGAGCAGCGCCCCGAAGACCCGCGCCGTGACGCCTCCGTCCGTCGTCCCCGAGGACGCCACCCCCGACAGGCCCTTCTCCAGCTCGTCCACCCACAACACCACCGGGGCGATGCTCTCCGCCACGTGAATGGCCTTGCGCAGGTTCTCCTCGGACGAGCCCACCAGTCCGCTGAAGATGCGGCCCATGTCCAGCCGCAACAGTGGCAGGTTCCAGTGCGCCGCGATCGCCTTCGCCGTCAGGCTCTTTCCACACCCCTGCACGCCCAACATCAACAAGCCCCGCGGCTCGGGCAGGCCGAACTGACGCGCCCGCTCCCCGAACGCCGCCGTGCGCCGGTCCAGCCACTGCTTGAGGTTGCGCAGGCCTCCCACGTTCCCCAGGTCCTCCGCGGGCGGGTAGTACTCGAGCAGCCCGCTCTTGCGGATGACCTGGCGCTTCTCGTCCTGCACCCGGCGGATGTCCTCCACGCTCAGGCGCCCATCATGGGCAATCGCCTTGGCGAACGCGTTCTCCGCCTCCGACAGCGTCAGCCCCTGCGCCGCCTTGATGAGCTGTTCGGCTTCCTCGCGCGACAGCTCGATGCTCGCCTTGTTGCCCCGGCGCACCACCGCCACGATCTCCTTGAGCAGGTTGAGCAGCTCCTGGAAGCCCGGCAACGGCACGTCCAGCACCGACACTTCCTTCTCCAGCTCCGTGGGCAACTGCAGCGTCGGCGACAGCAGGATGACCGTGGTGAAGGTGCTCTTGAGCGAATGCGCCAGCTCGCGCAGCGCTCGCACCACCAGCTTCTCCTCCAGATGGGGCGGGAAGTCCTTGAGCACCACCAGCGAGGGCTCGGACAGCGCCTCGATGGCGGCGATCGCCTCGAGCGGGTTGCGCGTGTCCTCGGGCAGCGTGGGGCCCCGGCCGGCGCTCATCTGCCGCAGTCCCTTTCTCACCGACCACGTGAGCAGCAGCTTGCCGTGCACCCGCGCCCGCTCGCGCAGGATGGCGTCCACCCGGTGCTCCTCCCACGACACCAGGTAGATCAACGGATAGCGGGCTCGGATGAGCAGATCGAGATCCTCCAGCCACGCGCTGGAGGCGGATGCGGACCGCGCGGGGCCGGATGTCATCACCCCGGTATACCAGCCCCCTCTACTTGAGGACCACCGGGTCCACCTCGGCCAGCAGCTTGGTCACCCGCGCCTCGTCGATGCGCGCGGTGATGCTCTCCTGCTCGTGCTGGTCGCGCACCGTCTTGGACAGGGTGAACGTGGAGCCCACGCTGAACAACAACCCCATTCCCAGGAACGCCTTCTGCCAGCCGTCCACCGGCAGGTGCCAGATCCCCACCGTCGTCACTCCCACGGACAGCGCGAAGGACAGCCAGGTCTGGATGATCCAGGCGCCACTGTGGCCCTGCTTCACGGCGGAATGATGGGGGGAGCGGGACATGGTGAACCTCGGTCGGATGGCGCGTCCCGGAGCGGGACCGCGTGTGGACGAGACACAACATGCTCCAGTTCATCGCAAACCGCATGGAACGAAGGGCTCGGTCTTCGATAAGCTGGAGTGTATGATTCAGCTCCAGCGTCTCGAGGGCTTCTACTGGGTCGCGCGCTGCGAGGGGTATGCCCGGGCGGCTCGCGCGTTCCCGTACCCCATCACCCAGCCCGGCGTGCATCAGCAGATCAAACGGTTGGAGTCCGAGTTGGGTGTGCGCCTCTTCGAGCGCGTGGGCAAGGACCGCGTCGTGCTCACCCCCCAGGGCCGCGTGCTCTACGACGCCGTGGCTCCCTTCTACGAGGGGCTGCCCGCCCTGGAGCGCTCCCTGCGCACCGGTGAAGTGGGCGGCCGGTTGCGCATCCATGCCTCCGGGCACGTGCTCCGCCACCTGCTGCCCCCCTGGCTGCGCAGCCTGCGCTCCCAACGGCCCGATATCGAGGTCGCCCTCTTCGAAGCCAAGGTGCCCGCCGTGGCCCTCGTGCGCTCGGGCGAGACGGATCTCCTCGTGGATCACCTGCCCGAGGTGCCGCCCGATCTCGACACACGGCAGGTGGGCAAGACGCGCGTCTTCCTCGTCTTCCCCTCCCGGCCTCGCTCCCCGATCCGGGGCCTCGTCAGCCCCGTCCCCTTCCGCGACGAGCTCTTCATCACCTACAGCTCCGACCCCCACCTGCGGGACTTGCAGCTCGCGGCGCTCGCCCACTTCGGCGTCGTGCCTCGCCGCCTGTACGCGGCCGATTCCTCGGAGACCATCCTCGGCTTCGTGGCCGCCGGGCTTGGCTACTCGCTCCTGGCCTCGCATGAGCCGCGCGGCCCCAAGGTCCCCGGCGTCACGGCCCTTCCCCTCACCGAGCCCGCCCGCGAATTCCCCCTCTATGTCGCGTGGCGTCGCTCCCCCCAACGCAACCCCCTCATCGAGGCCCTGCTCACGCTCGCTCCCAAGCCCTGACGCGCTCCGTTACGCGCGGCGAGGTGTCTGGCCACCGCCTTGCAACAAGCCCTTTCCGACACTGTGCGTGGGAGGGGGACGTGGCCATGAAGGGGACGCTGGGGGGACTCGGGGTGCTGTGGCTGGTCGTGAGCGGAAGCGCCGTAGCCGCGGAGACCAAGTGCGCGGGCAACCGGGTCGAGCGAGGGGGCAGCACCCAGTACACCGTGCGCAGCTCGGGAGAGGCGATCACCATCGAACGCATGGGCGACACCCGGGGCAGGGCGGTCAAGCAGTCGCGGGGGCACTCCATCGAGGTGGGCGGCGACACCGTGGCCACCCTGCAAGACGGTCACATCTACAGGGGGGAGACGCGCTGGGCCTCCGTGGACGAGGCGCAGCGCGTCTATGACTGTCCGGACCCCATCGCCGCCACTCTCTGGGTGCTCGAGCGCACGGGCCGGTAGGGGTTCACCGCCGGCGCTCGCGGATGTGACGCGAGGAGGGGCCTCCGGGACCGGCCTCCTGGGGAAGGTGCTGGAAGAAGGCGAAGCGGAACTCCGCCCACAGCACCAGGTAGGCCACTCCGAAGAGGGACGTGGCCACCACCCACCACCAGGACACCGCGAAGGCCAGGCTCACCAGCGCCGACACCAGGCAGACCGCCCCGATGCCCAGGGCGAGATCCCGACGCCGGGGACTCTCGGACATCGCGAAGCCCATGGAGATGACCGACATCACCAGCAGAAGCGCCGCCAGCCAGACCGCCTCCCGCGCGTAGAGAAGGGCAATCGACAACAGGAACAATCCCAATCCAAACAGTCCCAGTCCGCCGTCCATGGGGCGCCTCCTCCTTGTTCAGGGGGTTCACGGGGTTCACGTCTCAACATCCTCATCCGTCATCCCTCCTCGGAACACCCGATGCGGCGGGCGCCCGGTCCGCCTGCCCGCCCCCCTTCTGTTTTCAGGAGTCAACCTTTCCTACCCCTGGGGAACTCACCCCACGGGATGTGGGTGCCTACTGTCGCCCCAATGAGGCCGGGCGTGAATCGCTACATCGGGGTTTTGGGGTCCTTGTTCGTGCTCGCGGGCTGTCATCGCGGCGTCCGTTTCGAGAACCACGTGGTGTCCAAGGAGGGGGTCCGCTACCGGCTCGGCACCCTGCCTCCGGGCTGGGCGCGCGTGAAGCTGCCCGGCAATGACGTGGCCTGGTTCATCGAGGACACCGGCCATGCCTTGTCCGTGAACGCCACCTGCCGCGAGCACGAGGACGCCCCACTGGACGTGCTCACCCACCACCTGCTCGAGGGGTTCACCGAACGACAGGAAGTCTTCCGCCGCCTGGAGGTCGTCGACGAGCGCGAAGCGTTGCGCTCGCACTACCTGGCCAAGCTGGATGGCGTTCCCGTGGAGCTGATGCTGCTGGTGCTCAAGAAGGACCGCTGCGTGTTCGACTTCTCCTATGTCTCGCCCCTGGGGCGTCTGGAGAGCCACCTGGCCGAGCTGGACGCCGTGGTGCTCGGCTTCCGCGCCGAGGAGGCCTCATGAGCACGGACGCCCGGCTGACCCCTCCCGATGCCGTGGACGCCTCGCCCGACGAGGACTCCTTCACCGGCCGCATGAAGGAGCGCATGGAGCGGCTGGGGTCCCTCGCGCTGATGACGGGCCAGGTGTTCACCCGCGCCGTGAGCCCGCCCTATTCGCCCTCCGCCTTCATCTACCAGTTGGAGGCGCTGGGGGTGCGCTCGCTGCCCATCGCCCTGCTCACCGCCACCTTCGCGGGGCTCGTCATCTCCCTGCAGTTCGGCTTCTTCCTGGCGCGCTTCGGCGTGCAGTACACCGTGGGCCGCGTCGTCGTGCTCACCCTGTTCCGCGAGCTGTCCCCCGTGCTCATCGCCCTCACCGTGGGCGCGCGCGTGGGCTCGGGCATCGCCGCGGAGCTGGGCAGCATGACCGTCACGGAGCAGGTGGACGCCATCCGCGCGCTCGGCGCGGACCCCTTGCGCAAGCTCGTGGTGCCGCGCGTGCTCGCCTGCTTCGTGCTCGCCCCCGCGCTCACCGTGCTCGCGGATGTCATCGGCATGGTGGCCGGCGCCCTCGTGGTCAACGTCCAGTACGGCATCGGCTTCAACCTCTTCTTCAAGGGCGCCCTGGACGTCATCCTCATGAGCGACTTCCTCTCCGGCGTCTTCAAGGGCTTCGTCTTCGGGGGCATCATCGGCATCGTGGGCTGCTTCAAGGGGCTCACCGTGCAGAACGGCACCGAGGGCGTGGGCCGCGCCACCACCGAGACCGTCGCCATCACCTCCGTCACGGTGTGTCTGGCCGACTTCTTCATCACCAAGCTCACGCTCTCCCTGTGACCATGTTCTCGCGCCCCTCACAGCGTCTGCGCTTCCACCCTCCCCAGCCCGGGGAAGAGCTCATCCGCTTCGAACACCTGCGCAAGGCCTTCGGCCCCAAGCGCGTCTATGACGACGTGCGGCTGTCCGTCCACGCCGGGGAAACCCTCACGGTCATCGGCGGCTCGGGCACGGGCAAGAGCGTGCTGCTCAAGTGCCTCATCGGCCTGCTGCGCCAGGACTCCGGACGCATCCTCTTCCAGGGGCAGGACCTCACCGACTTCCGGGAGGAGGACTTCATCGCCCTGCGCCGGCACGTGGCCATGGTGTTCCAGGGCGCGGCCTTGTTCGACTCGCTCTCCGTGGGCGAGAACATCGCCTACCCGCTGCACGAGCACTTCCCGGACATGACGCCTGCCCAGGTGCGCGAGCGCGTGGCGGAGAAGCTGTCCCTCGTGGGCCTGCCCGACTCCGAGCACCTCAAGCCCGCGGACCTGTCCGGTGGCATGCGCAAGCGCGTGGGGCTCGCGCGCGCCATCGCCACCAACCCGGAGGTCATCCTCTGGGACGAGCCCACGACGGGGTTGGATCCCGTCACCACCGAGACCATCAACCAGCTCATCCTGGACATGCAGCGGCAGCTCGGGTGCACGTCCGTCGTGGTCACCCACGACATGATGAGCGCGTTCACGGTCTCGGATCGCATCGCCATGTTGGCCCATCGCAGGATCGTCCAGGTGGGCACGCCCGAGGAGATGAAGCGCTCCACGGTGCCCGAGGTTCGCGCCTTCTTGGACGCGCGCAAACAGGAGTTGGAGCGGGAGGCGGCGCCGTGAGCGTGTTCACCAATACTTCCAGGGATAGACGTCTGGCGCTGCGGGTGGGCGCCTTCATGGTGATGGCACTGGTGATGGCGGGACTCGTCGTCATGCTCATCGGCCAGGAGACGCACCTGTTCGAGAAACAGGTCCTCTACCGCACCTACTTCGCGGGCGTGGATGGGCTGTCCGAGCACTCGCCCGTCTGGCTCAACGGCTTGGAAGTGGGCCGCGTGGACGGCGTGGGTTTTCCCACCGCGCCCGGAGAGAAGCGCATGGAGGTCCGCCTGCGGCTGGGCTCCGAGTACGCCTCCCGCATCCGTGCCGACTCCGTGGCCCAGCTCTCCAGCATGGGCGTGCTCGGGGACAAGGCGGTGAACATCTCGCTCGGCTCCCTGGACCAGCCCGTGGTGGCCGAGAACGGGGTGATTCCCAGCGAGAGCGGCGGAGACGTGGCCGCGATGTTGAGGGGTGCTTCCAAGGTGCTCGACGACGCCGTGGTGGTGAGCGCCACGCTGCGCAAGGCCGCCGAGGCCTACGCGGACCCCGCCATGGCCCAGGACGTGGCCGCCGGCGTGCGCAGCCTCCGCCATCTGATCGAGGAGGTGGAGAAGGGCGATGGCCTCCTCCACGCCCTCATCTATGACAAGGACACCGGCCGGGAAGTGCGCACCCTCGTGGCCAATGCCTCCCGCACCGCCATGCGCATGGACCGGGCCGTCGCCCGCGTGGATTCCCTGCTCGGCGAGGTCGAGCACGGCCAGGGCACCGCCCATGCGCTCATCTACGGCCAGGACGGCGTCAACGCCATCAAGGAGCTGGGCTCCGCAGCGGGACAGCTCGCCGGGCTGCTCGCGGATGCGAAGACGAATCCCGATGGCGCCGTGCATCAGCTCGTCTATGGCAGCGCGGGCAACATGCTGTCGGACCTGGGCAGCGCCGCCGCGGACATCAAGCAGATCACCGCCATGGTGGCGCGCGGCGAGGGCTCGCTCGGCGGCATCCTCAAGGATCCCACCGTCTACGAGGATCTGCGGCAGGTCGTGGGCAACGTGAAGCGCAACCGCTTGATGCGCGCGCTCGTGCGCTTCGCCATCGACAACAACGACAACGTCCAATACGTGGGCCGGCCTCTCTCGCCCCAGGACGCGGCGTCCCGACAGGCCATCGGGGGCTCGGGCTCGGACGCCACACCGGCGGAGCCCTCGCTCGTGCCTCTGCCGGTGCCTTTGGGTAAGACTCCCTAGATGCGCTCCCTGGTCGCGTCCGCTTGCGGTGTCCTGCTGCTCCTCGCGTCTTCCTCCCTCGCCGCCGCGCCGAAGGAGGCCCGGGCGCCCTCGGGCAAGGTGAACGTGATCCTCAAGACCGAGAAGGGCGAGATCGAACTGGAGCTGGACGCGGCGCGGGCTCCGAACACGGTTCGTAACTTCCTGCACTACGTGGACGCGGGCCTGTTCTCCGAGGGCGTCTTCCACCGCACCGTGACGCCCGACAACCAGCCGGACAACGCCGTGAAGATCGAGGTCATCCAGGGCGGCATCGCTCCGGGCAAGGCCTCCGAGCAGCGCCCTCCCGTCGCCCTGGAGCGCACGAGCGTGACCGGGCTCAAGCACCTGGAGGGCACGGTGTCGATGGCTCGCGACACGCCCGACTCGGCGATGTCCGACTTCTTCATCTGCGTGGGCGACCAGCCCGCGTTGGACTTCGGTGGCAAGCGCAACCCGGATGGTCAGGGCTTCGCCGCCTTCGGCCGGGTGGTGCGTGGCATGGACGTGGTGCGCGCCATTCAAAAGGCTCCGGCGAAGGGACAGCGGCTCACTCCGCCCATCCGGATTCTCAGCGCCACGCGCAAGGGCTGAGCGGTCGCGGCGCGTGAGGTAGAACACGCCGCATGGACCTGGAACTCAAAGGCAAGACGGCACTCGTGACGGGCAGCAGCCGGGGCATCGGACGGGCCATCGCCCTGGGCCTGGCGCGCGAGGGCGTGAAGGTGTGTCTGAGCGCTCGCGGGGCGGAGGGCTTGGAGGCGGAGGCGGCGGAGCTGCGCGCGGCTGGCGCGGACGTGGCCCTGGTGGCGGGAGACGTGGCCACCCCCGAGGGGGCCCAGGCCGCGGTGGAGATGGCGGTGCGCTCCTTCGGCGCGCTCGACATCCTCGTCAACAACGTGGGTGGCAGCGGAGGGGCGGGGGCCTTCGATGTGGCCAGCGCCGCGCAGTGGAAGGACGTGGTGGACCGCAACCTGCTGTCCACGGTGTGGTGCAGCCAGCACGCGGTGGAGCACATGAAGACGCGCGGCGGCGGCTGCATCGTGCACATCAACTCCATCTTCGGCCGGGAGTACGCCACCAGCGCGCCCTACACGGCGGCCAAGGCGGCCGTGACCGCGCTCACCAAGGAGATGGCCGTGGACCTGGCGCGCCACCGCATCCGCGTCAACGGCGTGGCCCCGGGCGCCATCCTCTTTCCGGGCGGAAGCTGGGACCGTCGGCGCCAGAAGGACCCCGAGAAGGTGGAGAAGATGGTGCGCGAGGAGTTCCCCTGGGGCCGCTTCGGCACGCCCGAGGAGGTGGCCGAGGTGGTCGTCTTCCTCTGCTCCGAGCGGGCCCGTTGGGTGACAGGTGCCACCGTGCCCGTGGATGGAGCCCAGGGCCGGGCGTTCTGATGTGCCTCCCAGAGAGGTGTGGTGCGAGGTCATGCGCCGCCGAGGACCCTCGTTTCCCGGTTCCTCCTGGCGGCGCGCTCTTGCTGGGCCTGTTGGCTCTCTTGTTACTGGGTGGGTGTGTCACGAGCCATTCAAGTGGTGTCGCGGCTCTGCCCTCGTGGACCACCGCATCGAGTGCTACCCCTGTCCCCTCGCGATTCGCAACAACGCCCACGACCGAGGAGTTGGTGGGGCGCGCGGACTTCTTCCAGGTGGTGCAAGAGGCCTGTGGACTGGAAGAAGAGGCCCGGCACCCGGCGGGTGCCGCGCTCTACTTGGGACAGGCACGCGAACTGCTGGACCAGTTGACGAGGAGTCCCGTCTCCCAAAAGACCTTCGCTCCGCGTCGGGTGCTGTCCTGGCTGCTGCGCGAGGTGCTAGATGGCGGCGAGCGCGTGGCGTACGCCGATTTGAAGTGGCGTGCCGAGCGCTTCGGGTTCTTGGTGCTCGTGCGTCCAGATGGCTACCTGGTGAGCGCTCTCACGGGCACGCCCCTCCAAAGAAGGGGCCCACTCGAACTCGTAGAGGGCGAATGGCGGGTGGGCCGCTTGCGAGTGGGCGACTTCTACTTCTCAAGTGGTGGCGTCTTCTTCCCGGTCACCGAGGCCCTACGCCGAATCAATAGCTCGCCCCTGGGCGAACTGGGTCTGGGACGAGACCCGTTCAATGCCGCGCTCGATGGAGCACAGGACGCCGTGGGGGAGATGGCCATGGCGTTGGCTCAATCCCTCCGCCACCCCATCCGTACTGTCGGGGACCTCGCGCAACTGCCCACCACGGTGGCTCTCCTCATTGCTTCCTCGCCCGAGTACTTCGCGCGCTATGGCGCGATGTCCCGGGAGGACCAGATACGCGAGGCCGCGCGCCTGTCCACGCATGTCCTCATGTTGCTCGGGGGCGCGGAGGCCACGGTGAGTCGACTGGGAGGGCTGGGGGCGGAGTTGCCCGTGCTGTCACTCTCGGCCAGGGGCGAGATGGTACTGGGCAGAGGCGTTGCGGTGGGTGGCTCGACTTCGGTGGGAGTGGAACTGGGTGCCTCTTCCATCCTTCACATGGCGGGAGGTTCCGGATACACCGCGAGTGGGCGTAGCAAGGCGGGAGGGTCTTCTCATCCGGCCTCGGGGAGGGGGCCCGGCAAGTGGAAGTACAAGACGCCCACCACCGAGTCGACGCAGGCCCTCGACTACCAGGAACAGATCACAGGGCAGCCCGCATGGCGGGTGTACATGATTGGCGAAGTGGAGTTCGACGGATTCACCGGCAAGGAATTGCTCGAAGCCAAGGGCTCCAGTTACAAGAAATTCCTCACGAAAGGCGGCGCAGCCCAGCCTTGGTTCGAAGCTGGAGAGGGATTCAAGGGGCTGATGGAGCAGGCGAGGCGTCAGTCGAGAATAGCCCTGACACTGAATCTGCCGGTGGTTTGGCATGTCGCCGAGGTGGAGTTCGCGAATTTCCTCCGCACTGCCTTCAAGGAAGACGGATGGAACAACATCACCGTCCACCATACGCCGCCAGCGCGGTGAGGAGCACGCATGTTCGAGCGGCACTATTTGGGCGCATACTGGGGTCCTAGGAGAGAGACTGCGCTGGAGTGTGCCCGGCGCGCGGAGTTCTTCTTCCACATGCTGGCGAGGTGTGACCCGACGTTCGCTCAGTGGTACCGGGGGGGACGGGGTTTTCCTCGTGAGTTGCCAGGCTACCCCGTCCGCTCTGATGCGGAAGAGTGGGAGCAGTTGTTCCTCCGAGGGAGGAACCGCACGGACGTCGGCAAGAATGTCATCGAGGACCTGGGGTTCACCGAGCATGTATGGAACGCGAAGAAAGAACGAACCCGCGTCCAGCTCCACTGCGGTGAGTACTCGCCCTGGGGATCTGGAAACACCTGCCTCCTCTACCCGCCGGAGGAGGGCCCGGGGCGGGAGCAATTGTTGCGCGCCCCCTTGATGACCGCGGTTCTCTCCAGCGTAGCGACAGCCTGGGACCCCGACTTCGCCATGGTCAGCTCGACCGACATGGTGGATCTCATCGAGAAGCGAAATCGGGAGGTGCGGGTGGGCTGGTTGACCTACCTGTCGCGCCGACAGGGGCGGCTGCCCCCGCTGCCCGCGCCCGTGCGCATCGAGCCGGTGGGCGAGTTGGGTTGGCTGCTCATCCTCTCCTCCGAGGCCATGACGGCGAGCAACCCCGCGCATGTGGCGTTCACCGCGCGCGTGCGCGAGTTGCTGGACAGGGCGGGGCTCATCGAGCGGCCCGAGCCCGGACCCGCCGACGGGTGATACCTTGAGGTTCCTGCTCCAGGAGTTCTCATGAAGACCCATCCCGTGGCGCACCTGACCGATGGACCGGCGACGTCACGTATCGATGGCATCGCCAAGGTGACGGGCCGCGCTGATTACTCCGCCGATGCCGCTCCCGAAGGGCTGGCCCATGCCGTCCTCATCGGTGCCACCATCGCTCGCGGGAAGATCGCGAGCATCGACACCGCCCATGCGCTCGCCGCGCCCGGTGTCCTCGCCGTGTTGACCCACGCGAACGCACCGAAAATGAAGAAGGCCGCCGCTTTTCCCCTGGGCGCCTCGGGTCATCGCCGCCTGCCCTTCCTGGACGAGGAGATCCACTACCGGGGCCAGCACATCGCCGCCGTCGTCGCCGTCAGCCTCGAGGCGGCTCGTCATGGGGCCTCTCTCGTGCGAGTGACCTACCGTGACGAGACTCCCCCCGCCGCGACGCTGGCCACCGGTGACGTCCAACGCATGGCCAGCATGGGGTTCATGGCCAAGGCGCTCAGCGAGGACACCCAACGCGGTGAGCCGGATTCCGCGCTCGCCTCGGCGCCTCTCGTCGTCGAAGCCGTCTACACCACGCCGCGCCACTACCACGCCGCCATGGAGCCTCATGCGACGCTCGCCTGGTGGGAGGGCGAGGACCGCCTCTCCGTGCGCGAGGGCTCGCAATGGGTCGACGGCGCCCAGGACGTGCTGGCGAACTGGTTCGGTTTGAAGCGAGACAATGTCCGCCTCATCTCCTCCTTCGTGGGCGGTGGGTTCGGCAGTCGCGTCAACATCTACCCGCATGCCGCCATCGCGGCGATGGCCTCGCGCGTGGTGGGCCGTCCCGTGAAGCTCGTCCTGTCTCGCTCCCAGGTGTTCCTGTCGGTCGGCAACCGGCCGGCCACCCGGCAGCGGCTGCGACTCGGTGCCGATGCCCAGGGCAAGCTCACGGCGTTGATCCACGAGACCGCGAACGAGACGAGCCGCGATGCCATCTACGGTGAGCCGGGCTCTCGCTCGTCTCACGCGACCTATGCCGTGGCGAACTACCGGGCCGAGAACTCGATCGCCGAGCTCGACATCCCCCCGCCGGGCTGGATGCGCGCCCCCGGTGAAGCGCCAGGCAGCTTCGCCGTCGAATCGGCCCTGGATGAGCTCGCGGCCAAGGCCGGCATCGACCCGCTGGCGCTGCGGCTGCTCAACCATGCCGATTCCGACCCCCACAGCGGCAAGCCCTGGTCGAGCCGCAAGCTCAAGGAGGCCTACGCCGCGGGCGCCGAGGCGATCGGTTGGTCGCGCCGTTCGGCCGAGCCTCGGAGCCGCCGCGAGGGGCACCTGTGGGTGGGTCTCGGCATGGCCACCGCCTCCTATCCCACCCGGCGGTTCCCCTCGGAGGCCCGGGTGGGCGTCTCCCGCGATGGGCACGTGTTCGTCGAGAGCCGCGGCGTCGACATCGGTCAGGGCACCTATACCGCCATGGCGATCGTCGCGGCCGAGGTGCTGGGGGTGTCTCCCTCTCGCGTCGAGGTCCGGCTCGGGGATACGCGCCATCCCCGCGCGGCCATGGCCGGTGGCTCCATGTTGTCCCAATCGCTGGGGGACGCCGTCCACGGCGCCGCCGTCGAGTTGCGCGAGGCGTTGCTCGACCTCGCTCGAAGGACGAAGGGTTCCCCCCTCAAGGGAAAGGAGCGCGCGGAGCTCGGTGTCCGTGACGGCCGCGTGGTGTCCCTGGACGCGCCGACGGTGGGTCTGGACTTCGCGGCCGTTGTCTCCACCCAGGGCGAGGCGGGGCTCTCCGCCACCTACCGCAGCCTCCCCACGATGGTCAGCCGGATCATCGGCTCCAAGGCCTTCACCTCCGCGGCGGGCGTCCGGTCGCAGACCGCGGGTGACAGCTCCATCCACAGTTGGGGCGCGCAGTTCGCCGAGGTCGCGGTCGACGAGGAGCTGGGCATCATTCGCGTGCGCCGCATGGTGGGGGCGTTCGACTGTGGGCGGATCCTCAACCCCAAGACGGCGCGCAGCCAGATGAGCGGGGGCATGACGATGGGGCTCGGAATGGCCTTGCTGGAGGCGGGGCACGTCGACCCGCGCACGGCCCACCTCGTGAACGGAGACCTGGGCGAATACCTCGTTCCCGTGCACGCCGACGTCCCGGAGATCGACGTCTTGTTCGTGGGCGAGCCGGACCCTTCCAACGCGCTCGGAATCAAGTCCGTGGGAGAGATTGGCATCACGGGCGTCGCCGCCGCCATCGCCAACGCCGTCTACAACGCCACCGGACGCAGGCTGCGAGAGCTCCCCCTCGACCTGCGCTCGTCCTGAAACCTCTCTGGGCTTGAATTGGGGTTTTTACAGCTCTGGCGGGTTTTAATCATTCTGGGAGGATGGTACAGCCCTCCTGCCTCCCTCTTCCGCCCGGAGCCCTCCATGCGCCGCGTCCTCCCTGTTCTCGTCCTGGTCCCCCTGCTTGGCTGTGGGCCGGAGTCCGCTCCGGAAGAGGCTCCGTCCCTGGACGTGAGCGCCGAGGCGCTCGCGGTGCCGACGCTCGCCAGCCCTCCCCAGGCCACGGTGGACCTGGCCATCGCCGCGCCCCTGGGCCGCTTCGGGACCAATTCCTCCGGAGGGCGCTACTGCGTGGATTGTCATGGCCAGTCCATCCTGCTCGCGGTGGCTTCCTTCAAGGGCAACACGAGCGCCGACGCGCGGCTCCTGGCGCAGATCCGCTACGTCATTGGCAACGGACGGGATCCCTTCGCCAACGGCGGCTACATGGCCCAGCACGAGCGGATGATGACGGGCATGTTCGCGCTCGCGAAGCTCACGCCGCGTGTCTGGAATCAGCTCAGCTCCGCCGAGGTGAAGAAGATCGACCTCATCATGAAGGCCACGCTGGTGGGCTCGGCCTACACCACCTCCGATGCGAGCTACCTCAATGGTGCCGTCCCCACGGGCATCGACGGGGACACCAACCTGAATCGCGGCTGGAACCCCAACTACCGCGAGGGAATGGTGGGCGCGATGATCGTCTCCACGCTCTACCTGGGCGGGCGGACCCCCACCGAGGCCTTCCTCAACGCCTATTCGCATGCCTCGTTCGTGGCGGAACTCCAGGCGCAGGGTCTCACGACGCTCTACAAGGTGTTCAACACCGCCGTGTCCACGCCCTCGGCCGGCGCCCCGAGCGCTTCGAAGATCCAGGCCGCCATCAAGAACTACCGTTACATGGGACTGGCGCTCGACAAGCTCTTCGACATCTACCTGCTGCTGGCGAACGACACGTTCAGCTCCCCGGTCGACTGCGGCCTCAACAACGGCGCGGGCGTGGCGCTGGGCAACGGGGAGTTCTCCGGCTACCTCGTGGCGGGGTGCTCACAGCTTCCCAACAAGGGGAAGGTCGGCCAGCTCAAGGAGTTCCGCTCCAACGACGCCCAGGGCTCGCGCAGCGCCACGTTCTACGCCTACGACGGTTTCAAGCCGGACCTCATCAACCACGCGGTGCTGGTGGCGTATGGCGCCATGCCCGCGGGCACCTCGACCACCGCCGTGGTCAACCGCATCTCCGTGGGCGCTCAGGACCTGTTCTTCAAGGTTGGCAAGGGCTACCGCAACTACGCCAAGGGCCATGACTACGGCCTCTACCAGTTGCCCGCCTCGGGCGTGGGGGATGGCTTCCAATACAACCGTCCGCTCTGGGAGAAGGTCATCGCTCCCGCGCACGGTCTTTGACGGTTACTGGACGAGGTGTTCGGCGGCCACGGCACTCCGGGCGCTCGCGGGCAGGCGGATGGTGACGCACGTCCCCCGCGCCGGCTCCGACTCGACGTCGATGCGCCCCCCGTGGCCGGTGACGATGCCGTAGGCGACGGCGAGGCCCAGGCCCGTTCCCTCACCCACGGGCCGGGTCGTGAAGAACGGTAGGAAGAGCGAGCGACGCACCTCCGTCGACATGCCCACACCGTTGTCCCTCACCTCCACGAGCGCCTCGCCCTGCTCGAACCGGGTCCTCACCTCCACCACGCCTCCCTGTTCGGGGAGCGCCTGCCCGGCGTTGGCGAGGAGGTTCACGATCACCTGGCCGATCTGCCGGGGCCGGCCCCTCAGCGGCGGCAGCTCGCTCAGGTCCAGTTCCACCCGGCAGCGCCCCTTCAACTCGTCCCGGGAGCGGCGCAGCGCCGAGGTGACCTCCCGGTTGAGATCGAACTCGACGGGCGCCTCCAAATCACCCCGGGCGAAGCACCGCAGGTCCGCCATGATGTCGTTGACGCGGCGGATGCCGTCGAGGGTTTCCGGCAGCACCTCGTCCACGTACTCGCGCAAGGGCCCCGGCAGTTGCGGCTGCGCGGAGAGGTCTCGCGAGAGCCCCCGGATGTTGCTGGTCACGAAGGCCATGGGGTTGTTGATTTCATGCGCCACCCCCGCGGCCAGTCTTCCCAGACAGGAGAACGTCTCCCGCTCCACCAACTGTTCCTGCATCCGCTGGAGCTTCTGGTAGTTCGTCCGGGAGTCCTCCAGGGCGGCGAGGAGCATCTGGTGGCTCGCCTCTCCGTACCCATACAGCAGGCAGGCCATGAGGAAGACCGTTCCCACGAGCCCGGGCGCGACTCCGTCATACAGGGCCCAGCCGGCCGCCACCGGCAGGAAGATGCCGATCGCCAGCCGATGCTCGAGGCGGTGGTCCCGCTCCTCGAGTCCATTCACGAACACCACCTGGAAGAGGATGTGCAACCAGGCCAGCAGACTCCAGTCGAGGAGCCGCGCCTCCAGCAGGGTGACGAGCATGTTGATGCCCATGGCGACGCTCAGGCCATCCTCCCGGCGGCCCGTCCATTTCGCCCAGAGGTACACCCACAGGTTGCCCAGGAGCCGGGCCCCATGCAGCCCGAGGAGGCGCGCCACCGTCTCCCACTGGCCCCAGGTGCTCGCGAGCATCAGGGCTTCCACGGTGAGCATCGCCACGGCGCTCCAGCGCAGCACCTTCCCGTTCACGGGATTGTCGCGCGGGCTTTCCCCGGGACTGGCGCTGGAAGTGGATGTCGTCGTCATCGGGCTCCCCATCGGTGGTGGTCCGAGCGTAGGGATGCTGGCGCGGTGCCTCACTCCTCCTGTACGCGTCCCGTGGCTTCATGCGTGAACCGCGCGACACCCGTGCTCCCCGGGCCGATGGATTTGCCCGGTACCGGACAGAGGCGGCCCCCTCCGTTCACGCCTTCTCGGGCACTTCGCGCAGGAGAATGATCTTCCCGCGGATTCCTCCTCGCTCCAGCAGTTGCTGCCCGGCCCTTCCCTCCAGGAGCGGCAGGCGGTGGGAGATCAGGGGTTGGATGCGCCGCTCCGCCAGCAGTGCGAAGAGCCGGGGAAGGTCCTCGCGCAGGGGACCGGGATCCTTCCGGTAGAGCTGGGTGATGCCGTAGAAGGACGGGCGGCGGCCCAGGAGCCGTGCTCCCACGAAGAGTGACAGCAGTCCGGTGAGGCTGCCCACGTTGTCGCTGCTTCCTTCGCGGCCCACCGCGCTCGTGAAGCCGTAGGAGATGATTTGGCCTCCCCGCCGCACCGCGCGCGTGCACGTCGCGATGTTGACCCCCCCGATACCGTCGAAGGCCACGTCCACGCCCTCGGGGACGTGCTCCTTCACGGAGGCGTCGAAGGGCCGCTCCCGGTAGTCGATGAACGTCGCCCCCAACTCGCGCACGAGCCCCGCCTTGGGCCGCGAGTCCACGCCGTACACCTGGACCCCGGCCACCCGCAGGAGTTGGAGCAGGGCCGTGCCCACGCCTCCCCCCGCCCCCGTCACCAGCGCGCGCTGGCCCGCCCGGAGCCGCGCCACGCGGTGGATCATCTGATACGCCGTCACGTAGTTGAGGATGAGCGCGGTGACCTCCGCGTCGTCGAGCCCCTCGGGGACCGGGATGAACTCCCCGGCGTCCCGGGTGATGTACTCCGCATAGCCACCATGCACGGTGAGTGCGGCGACTCGCTGACCCGGTGTGAGGCCGGTGACCCCCGGACCCAGCGCCTCCACGTCCCCGAGGACCTCGTAGCCCGGCGTGAAGGGCAGCTTCGGGGCGTAGGGGTAGTAGCCCCGCCGCATGATGATGTCGGTGAAGCCGACCCCGGTCGCGCGCACCCGCACGCGCACCTGGCCGGGCCCGGGCGCCTCGAGGGGCAACTCACGGAGTTCGAGTGCGTCGAGGCCGCCCTTCCTCGTCAGCAGGATCGCACGGTAGGTGGAAGTCATGGGCCCACAGGTAGCGCTCCGCGTCGCTGAGCGTCGAGAAGCGGGCATGCAATACTGCGTTGCACGTATGCAGGCGACGAGCTGGGACGATCTGCGCTTCTTCCTCGCCGTGGTTCGTCACGAGACGCTGGCCACGGCCGCGCGCGAGCTGGGTGTGAATGCCTCCACCGCCGGGCGCCGCATCCAGGCCCTGGAGAAGTCGCTCCGGGTGCGGCTCTTCCTGCGCACGCGCGAGGGGCTGCGGCCCTCGGCCGCGGGAGAGTTGCTGCGCCAGCGGCTGGAGACGCTGGCGCCGGAGCTCGCGCGGCTGCTCGGCGGTGAGCTGACGCCCGCCGAGACGGTGGCCGGCACGGTGCGTATCGCCACCACGGAAGCCCTGGCCACGTATCTGGTCGACCGGGGGCTGTGCTCCTTGAAGGACGAGCACCCGGGGCTGCTGCTGGAAATCCTCGGGGGCAACCGTCCCGTGGATCTGGCCCGGGGCGAGGCGGACATGGCCGTCCGGATCACCCGGCCCGAGGGCGCCAATCTCAAGGTGCGTCAGCTCAAGACCCAGGTGTTCTCGGTGTACGGCGCGACGAGCTACCTGCGGCTGCGGGGACGGCCCCGGAGTGAGCGGGAGCTGACGGGGCATGACGTGCTGGTGGCGGGAGGCGAGCTGGCCGCGCTGCCGGAGGCGCGCTGGATGGAGGGGCAGCAGGGCTCGCGCATCATCCTGCGCACCAACAGCATGTCGACGCTCGTGGCGGGGGTGCGCAAGGGGGTGGGGCTGGCGGTGCTCTCCTCGGGATGGGCCCAGGCGGAGCCAGACCTGGAGCGCTTGTTCGACGTCTCCGAAGTGCCTCGCAGGCCCGTGTGGCTCGTCATCCAGTCCGAGGCCTCGGAGCGGGCCGCCGTCCGCGTCGTGGCCACCCGGATCAAGGAGATGTTCGGCCTCGATTAGCCCGTTGGGGGCGGACGTGTAGAGTGCGGCCGTGCTGAGGCTCTACAAGAAGGAAGGCGACACCCTCCGTTACTGGGAGGCGTGGGTGCACGAGCAGTCGATCACCCTGCATTGGGGCGTCGTCGGGGAGACGGGCGAGGAGAAGGTGCTCCCCCTGCCCGCGGACGAAGAGGATCCGGACATGGCCATCGCCCAGGTGGCCGGGCCGCTCGTGGACGAGGGCTATGAGGATCCGGACATCGAGGAGATGACTCCGCTCGTCATCCAGTACGCGCTGAAGGGCAAGGGCTCGGGCCAGGACTTCGAGAAGCGCCACAACGTGGAAGCCGTCATCAACGACACGCTCGGCTGGACGGGCAACGGCGAGGTGGAGGGCGCCGAGTCCCAACCGGGCCGGATGAACGTCTACTTCCGGGTGATGGACGTGGACGTGGCCGTGCGCACCCTGCGCGAGGCGCTGGAGAGCGAGGAGTTGCTGGAAGGCGCCGTCATCGCCGTGGCCCCCGACGAGGGCGAGCCCCGCGTGCTCTGGCCCGCCGTGCACGCCGTCCCCTTCATGCTTTGAGCCCATGACCCTCCGGCCTCTGCTCGCCGTCCTGTGGCTCTGGCCGGGTGTGGCGCTGGCCGGCATGCCGTTCGTCCACCTGACGGACCTCGCCGAGCAGCGCCTGGAGGCCCTGTCCTTCTTCCTCGGCTTGTTCCTGCTCGTCACGCTGGCCGTGAAGGCGCTGTGGAACCGGCTCGCGCGTGACGTGCCCCGCCTGCCCCGGTTGGGTTTTGGCGCCGCGCTGGCCCTGGTGTTCCTCTGGACGCTTGGCTTCCAGCTCGTCCTGTCGATGATCGCCGGGGGACGGGAGCTGATGACGCCCGGCGCCTGGGAGAAGTCGGGCACCACCTACGCGCTCAAGGGCGCCCCTCCGCTCTCGGACACGGAGTGGATGCTCCAGGCGCGGCGCCAGCGGCTCGAGGAGCTGCGGGACGCGCTGTGGGTCCATGCCTCCCAGAATGGACAGCGCTTCCCCGCGAGCGACCTCTCCCCGGAGCTTCCCGAGGCGCGCTGGCGCGTGGTGGGTGGCTCGGGCCTGCACTTCATCTACGTGGGCGGCCAGTCGGCGGATTCCTCCAAGGCGCCCCTGGCCTACGAGCCAGGCCTCTTCGGGCCCTCGCGCTGGGTGCTGTTCACGGATGGAGACATCCGTCAGATGCCGCTCCGGAACATCCACGCGGCCCTCGAGGAGGGCGCCCCATGACGACGGGCCGCAAGCTCCTGGGCTGGGGACTGGCCCTCCTGCTCTTGATGGGGTCCTGTCTGCTGGCCCAGGGCCTGGTGTGGAGCATCTCCGTGCCCCTGATCCTCGTCTTGGGGTGGATGTCCTTCCTCGCGAGGGTCGTTCCCCAGGTCCAGTGGCGCTGGGACCTCATCGCCGCGACCCTCGCCGTGGCGTGTCTGCTGGGCGTGGGCTCGCACCTGTTCCTGCGCGGGCTCTGGCGCCGCTTCCACGCCGAGACTCCCGAGGCGCGTCCGTGGCCCGTGCGCTGGAGCGTGTCGTTGCTGACGCTGCTCGTGCTGCTCTTCCTGGCGACGATGGCGACCGTGGGCGCCGCGCACCATGTGGGCTGGCTCGCGTCCACCCGCGAGCCCCTGGTGGTGTCGTCGTGGCTCCGGCCCGGGGGCTTCCGGGATCGGCTCGAGCGGGAGCGGCTGTGTGAGTTCGCCCTGCTCCAGGCCCGGGACGGCGTGACGATGGAGCACCTGTCCCGGGCGTTGCTGCGGAGCGAGGACACCCGGGAGGTGGCCGAGCGGATGTTCGTGGCGTCCAGGAAGGGGCCTGGAGACGCCCTGGGCATCCTCGTGTTCCCGAGGGATCCAACGGAGTTCGAGGACGTGGGTGGAACGCGGTGTGGGACCGGTGGAGAGGGCGCGCGGCCCGTGCCCTCCCGCGAGGTGTCCGAGTTCCTGTCCGAGATGAATGGGCGTCCGGGCGGAGCGCCCTGATGCCTCGTGCGGTTCAGTGAGCGGGTGAGGGCCAGAAGGTGGCCACGCGTGCCGTGTCGGAGTGGAACACGCGCGCTCCGGTGCGGAGATCATAGAGGCGCGGATGCGTGCCCACGCTGTCGGCCGAGATCAGCAGGAAGGGGCCTTGTGCCTGTACGGCGACGAAGTCTCCGTCCGTGAAGCCCAGGTCCTTCACGGGCTTCAACTGTCCCCCCACCTCGAGGACGAGATGCCCCGTGGTGTGCATGAAATCGCCGCTGACCCGCCAGGCGTAGAAGGAGCCGCCCGGTGTGACGACGTGGCTCCATTCTCCACCCGTGTCCATGTCGTCTTCCCGAGGCTGGAGCAGCGGGGCCGGGCGCAGCGGCCGGAGCTTCTGGGCCTGCTCCCCGGTGGGCTCGGTTCCCTCGTCGCCCATGCGGGCATCGAGCAGGGTGTCGGAGTTGGGTCCGAGAGACGCGGCGATCTCCAGCGCCCGGGTGCCAGGCGCATAGTCCGAGCCCTCGCCCGTGGCCTTGACCTCCACGCGCTGCCACTTTCCGTCCGCTCCGAGCCGGTGGGCGAAGGCCAGGGCGGGAGCGCCCTCGACCTCCTTGTCGAGCGGGATGACCTTGCCGTCGACGGTGACGGAGTCCTGGGCCATCTGCTCCTCGGTCAGGGATTGCAGGGACAGCGCGACGAGCTCCGAGCCCTTGTAGCCGAAGGAGTCCAGTGAGCCCTCCACGGGGGGTAGGGGAACCGAGCGCACCTGTCCCGAGGCCACCGTCACCTCGTACAGCCGGGAGGTGGCTCCGCGCGTGGGCTCCTCCGCGGGGAAGCCCCGAGGCGAGACGCCGGGAGCGAAGTAGGCGCCGGAGGCCACCCACTCCGGATCGAACCAGACGAGCACCTTGCCCAGGTCCGTGCTCCAGAAGAGGCGGGCGCCCTTGCAGTCCCCGTCGAGCGAGGCCACCGTCGCGCGCTTGTGGGCGACGGGGTCCTCGCGCGTCCACTGGCACTTGCCCTCGCGGGGTTCGAGGAACGAGAGCGTGGCGTCGGTCTTCGGCACCTCGGCGAGCGGATCCTTCCGGACCGGGGCCGGAGCGGGCGCACTGGCGCTGGGCGGGGGCCTGGCGGTGCAGCCGGGGAGCGTGGCGAGGGTGGCGAGCAGCAGCAGGTGGGGCTTCATGGCGGTCAGCCTCTGTCTGGTCCTCCGCTCACGTCAAGGCCCGCTCCCTCACGGGGACGCGGGGGCTTCCTGTTCCGCCACGTGGTTCTCGCGCCGGTGAATGGCGGGGCCGGCGTGGTGGCGCTCCAGGTTGAACGCCGTGTTGATGAGTCCCACGTGCGAGAACGCCTGCGGGTAGTTGCCGAGCTGGCGTTGGGTCGTGGGATCGTACTCCTCCGCCAGCAGGCCCACGTCGTTGCGCAGGCTCAACAGCCGCTCGAAGAGTTCCTCCGCCTCGTCCCTCCGGCCCTGCAGCACGTAGTTGTCCGCGAGCCAGAAGGAACAGGCCAGGAAGCGTCCTTCTCCCGGCGGCAGGCCGTCATCCGTCTCGTGCGTGTGGTAGCGCCGCACGAGCCCGTCCTCCAGGAGTTCCCGCTCGATGGCGCGCACCGTTCCCACCATGCGCGGGTCCTTCGGGTGCACGAAGCCCACCAGGGGCAGCAGGAGCAGGCTCGCGTCCAGGTTCCCCGAGCCATAGGACTGGGTGAACGCGCCCAGCTTCGGGTCATAGGCGCTCTGGCAGATTTCCTGGTGGATGCGATCGCGCACCTCGCGCCAGTGCTCCACCGGTCCTTCCAAGCCGTAGCGCTTCGCCGTCTTCACCGCTCGATCAAAGGCCACCCACGCCATCACCTTCGAATAGGTGAAGTGCTGCAAATCCCCACGCACCTCCCACATGCCCGCGTCGGGCTGCTGCCAGCCGGACTCCAGGAAGTCCATCAGCACGAGCGCCACGTCCCAGGAGCGGTGATTCGAGCTCAGGCCAATCCGATTGGCCTGGTGCAGCGCGTCGATGACCTCGCCATAGACATCCAACTGGAACTGGTCCACGGCCGCGTTGCCCGTGCGCACCGGTTTGGAGGCGCCATAGCCCGGCAGCCACGGCAGGGTCCGCTCCGTCAGGCGGCGCTCGCCCCCCACCCCGTACATGATTTGCAGCTTCGAGGGATCTCCCGCCACCGAGCGCATCAACCACGCGCGCCATGCCTCCGCCTCCTCGCGAAACCCGCCGAGCGTCAGGGCGTAGAGGGTGAAGGTGGCGTCGCGCAGCCAGCAGAAGCGGTAGTCCCAGTTGCGCATGCCGCCCAGGCGCTCGGGCAGGGACGTGGTGGCCGCCGCCACGATGCCCCCCGTGGGCGCGTACGTGAGCGCCTTGAGCGTCATCAACGACGTGCGCACCGCCTCCGGCCAGGCGCCCTGGTAGGTGCAGTGCGAGAACCACTCCTTCCACCAGGCCTCGGTGTCCGCCACGGCCTCCACGCCGTCCAGGGGCGCCGGCGCGGGCTCGTGCGAGGGGTGCCAGCGCAGGACGAAGGGGATGCGTTGTCCCTCGGACACGGTGAAGTCCGCCACCGTCGTCAGGTGGTGGCCGTGCACCGCCACGGGCGTGTACAGGCTGAGCGCGTCCGGACCGGCCACGGCTCGCAGCTCGCCCGGCTCGCGCGTCACCCAGGGCACCACCGAGCCGTAGTCGAAGCGCATGACGAGCTGCATGTTCATGCAGACCCGGCCCTTGACGCCTTCCACCACGCGGACGATGTCCGGTGTGCGGTCGCGCGGGGGCATGCAGTCCACCACCCGCACCACGCCCTCCGCCGTGGTGTACTCCGTCTCCAGCACGAGGCTGTCCGGGCGGTAGCGCCGTTTCACCTTCACCGGGCCCAGTCCCGACGGGGCCAGCTTCCAGCGGCCATGTTCGGGGTGGCCGAGCAGCGCCGCGAAACAGGCGCCCGAGTCGAAGCGCGGCAGGCACAGCCAGTCGATGGACCCATCGCGGCCCACCAGCGCCGCCGTCTGGGTGTCTCCAATCAGGGCGTAGTCCTCGATGGGTCGGGACATATGCGTCACAACCTGGAGACGGGGCATGGGCATGGCAACCCGGGAGGCCCCCGCCGCCTGTCCGCCCGTCCCATGGACCAGTGGCCTGGCCTGTCCGGGACACGCGCCGTGTTCAGCTTGAGGGCGACTCCCCGAGCGAGCACGGGTCCTCGGGACAGGGAGCGGGCGGGCGGACGAGCCCGCCGAGCGATTCCTCGGCCCGGACGGGATGGAGGCGGGGCGATGGAGCTGGGAATGATTGGGTTGGGCCGGATGGGGGCCGCCATGGTGCGCCGTCTGCTCGCGGCCGGGCACACGTGCGTCGTGCATGACACGCGCCGCGAGAGCGTCGACTCGCTCCAGGAGGCCGGAGCCCGGGGCGCCTTCTCCCTGGAGGAACTGGTGCGCCAACTGCCCGCCCCGCGCGCGGTGTGGTTGATGCTTCCCGCGGGCGTGGTGGACGGCACGTTGGCGAGGCTGACGGCCCTGCTCGACGCCGGAGACACCGTCATCGAGGGTGGAAACTCCCATTACCGCGATGACCTGCGCCGCTCGGCGGAGTTGCGCGCCAAGGGCATCCATTATGTGGATGCGGGCGTGAGCGGCGGGGTGTGGGGCCAGGCGCGGGGCTACTGTCTGATGATCGGCGGCGAGAAGGAGGCCGTGGCCCGCCTGGAGCCCGTCTTCTCCGCCCTGGCGCCGGGCGTGGAGGCCGAAGTCCGGACCCCGGGCCGCGAGGGGCCTCCGACGCCCGCCGAGCGGGGCTGGCTGCACTGCGGCCCCAGTGGCGCGGGCCACTTCGTGAAGATGGTGCACAACGGCATCGAGTACGCCCTCATGGCCGCCTACGCCGAGGGACTCAACATCCTGCACCACGCGAACGTGGGGAAGCACCCGCCCACCGCCGACGCGGAGACGGCGCCCCTGCGCGAGCCCGAGGCCTATCCGTACGACTTCAACCTGGCCGAGGTGACCGAGGTGTGGCGGCGCGGCAGCGTCATCGGCTCGTGGTTGTTGGATTTGTCGGCCCAGGCCTTGTTCGAGAATCCGGGGCTGAGTGACTTCTCCGGCCGCGTGTCCGACTCGGGCGAGGGCCGCTGGACGCAGCAGGCCGCCATCGACGAGGGCGTCCCCGCGCCCGTGCTCGCCAGCGCCCTGTACTCGCGCTTCACCAGCCAGGGCGAGGCCGAGTTCTCCAACAAGTTGCTCTCCGCCATGCGCTTCGCGTTCGGCGGCCACCTGGAGAAGAAGATGAAGGGAGGCGGGTGAACCCATGGCTCAGGTGCCCCACTCGGATGCCCTCGTCTTCTTCGGTGCCACCGGAGACCTCGCCTACAAGCAGATCTTCCCCTCGCTCCTGGCGCTGGTGGCCCGCGACGGTCTGTCCGTGCCCATCATCGGCGTGGCCAAGGCGGGCTGGAACCTGGACCAGCTCAAGGAGCGCGCCCGCGCCAGCATCCGCGAGCATGGGCAACCCCATGACGAGGACTCCCTCCAGCGCTTGTTCCAGCTCCTGCGCTACGTGGACGGGGACTACCGGGACCCGGGAACCTTCGACGCGGTGAAGAAGGAACTGGGCCAGGCCCAGCGGCCCCTGCACTACCTGGCCATCCCCCCGAGTCTCTTCGGCACCGTGGTGGAGGGCCTGTCGAAGGCCGGCTGTCTGTCCCAGGCGCGCGTGGTGGTGGAGAAGCCCTTCGGGCGGGATCTGGCCTCGGCGCGCGAGCTCAACGAGACGCTCCACCGCTTCCTGCCCGAGTCCTCCCTCTTCCGCATCGACCACTTCCTCGGGAAGGAGCCGGTGCAGAACCTGCTCTTCTTCCGCTTCGCCAACGTGTTCCTCGAGCCCATCTGGAACCGGCAGCACGTGCGCAGCGTGCAGGTGACGCTCGCGGAGAGCTTCGGCATCAAGGGCCGGGGCGCCTTCTACGAGGAGGTGGGCGCCGTGCGCGACGTGTTGCAGAACCACCTGCTGCAGATCGTGGCGCTGCTCACCATGGACGCTCCGTTCTGCTCGTCCGCCGAGGCCCTGCGCGACGAGAAGGCGCGCGTCTTCAAGGCCATGCGCTCGCTGTCGCCCGACAGCGTGGTGCGCGGCCAGTTCCGCGGCTACCGCCAGGTGCCCGGCGTGGCCCCGGACTCCCGGGTGGAGACGTTCGCGGCGGTGCGGCTCTTCATCGACTCGTGGCGCTGGGCGGACGTGCCCTTCTACATCCGCGCCGGCAAGTGCCTGCCCACCGATGCCACCGAGGTGTTCGTCGAGCTCAACCACCCGCCCCGGCCCATCTTCGAGGCGCCCACCCAGGCGTCCCCCAACTTCGTGCGCTTCCGGCTCGGGCCGGACGTGCGCATCTCCATTGGCGCCCGGGCCAAGAAGCCCGGCACCACCATGGAGGGCGAGGACGTGGACCTGGTGGCCAGTCAGCACTCGGCCGCGGCGATGAAGCCCTACGAGCGGCTGCTCGGAGACGCCATGCGCGGGGACATCTCGCTCTTCGCGCGCCAGGAGAGCGTGGAGGAGGCGTGGCGGGTGGTGGACCCCATCCTCGGGGACGGCCAGGTGCACGAGTACGAGCCCGGGACCTGGGGCCCTCGCGAGGCCGACGTGCTCGCGCCCCAGGGGGCCTGGCGCACCGTGCTCGCCGATTCCGGCGGCGTCCAGGTGGTGCGGGACGCGCGGGACGAGGCGCACCGGAGCGACGAGTCCCTTCCCGAGGGCGCCCAGCGGCTCAAGCCCGCCGCGCGGTGAATCCCTCGGTCCGCTCATCTCCGGCCCGAGGAGCCGTTGCTCCCCCGTCGGCTGTTGCTTCCCTTGTCAGGCTCTGGACGTACACCCAGCTTCGCAGGGACTGCACTCGCCGTGGAGGTCTCGCAATGGCCACTCCTGAAATCCCCTTGAATTCCTCGTCTCGTGGGTCCCGCTCCACTTCGGCCCTCTGGGGCGGACCCTTCGTGATGGGACTGCTGCTCACCCTGCTTGGCGTCCTGGCGCTCGGTGCCGTGGTCTGGACGAGCTTCGTGTCCGTCCTCTTCTATGGCGCGGCGCTGGCAGTGGCGGGCATCCTGGAAATCGTCCACGGGTTTCGCGTGCGCGGCTCGGGCCCCTATCTGCACTTCGTGCTGGGCGGCATCCTGTCGCTCCTGGTGGGCGGCCTCGTCCTGGCCCAGCCGGGCGTGGGCATGGTGGCGCTCACGTTGATGTTCGCCGCCTACTTCCTCGCCAGTGGTTTCTTCCGGGGCATCACCTCCATCATGGATCGCTACGCCGGCTGGGGCTGGGACCTCGCCTATGGCGTGGTGTCCGTGTTCCTGGGCGCCCTCATCTTCTTCCGGCTGCCCGTTTCGTCCCTGTGGGTCCTGGGTCTGGTGGTGGGTGTGGAAATCTTCGCCCGGGGCCTGTCGATCATGGCGGGCGCGCTCGCGGTGCGCGGCCTGCTGCGACATGAGCGAGCGGTCTGACATCCGCTTCGCCGCTCCCTCAGGGGGTGTTCATTCCAAGAAAGTCCGCTCGTGTACCCACCTTGTTCTCGAGTCATGAGGATTCGTGTGCTGGTGCACGAATGGATTTTCCGGGGGGGCGCCATTTGATGGCCCCATGGTCATCATGAGCCCTGGCGAGGGAGCGGGTGATGGGGACCGTGTTGCGCATGTTTCCACTGACCAGCGCCATTGGGATGCCGGGGGATGGGGTGACTGCGCATCGGGATAAAGCTCCCACGGGAGCAGTCGCGCTCGTCTTCACCGACGTGCAGGGCTCCACGCGGCTGTGGGAGCGCTGCAACGCCGATATGGGCGCGGCCCTGGACGTGCACAACCGGGTGCTGCGCGAGCTGCTGGCCGTCTCTGGCGGCTACGAGGTGAAGACCCAGGGCGATTCCTTCATGGTGGCCTTCGCCTCGCTGGTGGAGGCCGTGCGCTGGTGTCTGGAGGCCCAACAGGCGCTGCTCGACGCCCCCTGGCCGGACGCCCTCCTGCGCGAGCCGGACGCGCGGGAGGAGTGGGGTCCCAAGGGCAGGACGCACCGGGGCCTGCGGGTGCGCATGGGCGTACACCTGGGGGAGCCCGAGTGCCGTGTCGATGATCGGACGGGGCGGACGGACTATTTCGGACGGATGGTGAACGTCGCGGCGCGGGTCGCCTCGGCGGGCCATGGCGGCCAGGTGCTGGTGAGCGCGAGCGCGTGGTCGCGGGTGGCCGACGCCTGGGACTCGCTGGGCGGGCCCGTGGTGCGTTCGCTGGGCGACTATCATCTCAAGGGCATCGAGGAGCCCGTGCCGCTCGTGGAGGTGCTGCCCGCCCGGCTCGCCGACCGCCGCTTCGAGGCGCTTCGCGTGCCCCGGGCCCGGCGCGGCAACCTGCCGGGGGAGTCCGGGGAGTTCATCGGCCGGGAGGAGGAGCTGGCGCGGCTGCGGCGGTGCTTCGCCGAGGGCAGCCGGCTCGTGACGCTGCTGGGCCCCGGCGGCATGGGCAAGAGCCGCCTGGCCACGCGCTTCGGCAACCTGGAGGCCGGGGAGTGGGAGGGCGGGGTGTGGCTGTGTGAGCTGTCGGACGCCACGACGGGGGACGACATCTGCCACGCCGTGGGCCGGGTGCTGGGCGTGGCGCTCACGCGCAGCGGCGAGGACAGTGCCCCCGCGGATCGGTTGGGCCGGGCCCTGGCCGGGCGTGGAGACGTGCTGGTGTTGCTCGACAACGTGGAGCACGTCATCCAGCACATGCCCGCCACCCTGGGCCGCTGGCGGGAGCTGGCGCCCCGGGCCCGCTTCCTCGTCACCTCGCGCGAGGCGCTGCTGTTGCCCGCCGAGCGGGTGGTGGACCTGGAGCCCCTGGAGGTCCCCGAGGAGGACGAGACGCGCCTGGACGTGTTGCTCGGCTGCGGCGCGGTGAAGCTGTTCGTCCAGCGCACGCGCGCGGTGCGCGGGGGCTTCGAGCTCACCGAGGCCGAGGCCCCGTTGGTGGCGGACATCGTGCGCAAGCTGGATGGCATCCCCCTGGCCATCGAGCTGGCGGCGGCGCGCACCAACCTGCTGGGCGTGAGTCAGATTCAGGAGCGGTTGTCGCGCCGCTTCGAGCTCTTGCGCGGGGGACGCCGCGACGGCTCGGCGAGGCAGTGCACGCTGTGGGGCGCCATCGACTGGTCCTGGAACCTGCTGGAGCCCGCCGAGCGCGCGGCGCTGGCGCAGTGCTCGGTGTTCCGTGGCGGCTTCACGCTGGAGTCCGCCGAGTCGGTGCTGCTGTTTCCTCCCGGCGGGCCGGACGTGATGGAGATCATCCACTCGCTGCGCTCCAAGTCGCTCCTGCGCGCCTATTCGCCGGACGGACTCACCGGAGAGCTGCGCCTGGGGATGTACGAGAGCATCCGCCAGTACGCCTCGTCGCGGTTGGCGGAGCGGGGCGAGGGGGCGATGCTCGCGGCGCGCCACGCGGCGTGTTACCTGGAGCTGGCCCAGCGGCTGAGCCAGCGGCGGCGGGGCGCGGAAGGGGAGCTGGCCTTCCGCCGGTTGGCGCTCGAGCGCGAGAACCTGCTCGCGGCCTGTGACAATGCCCTGGCGGTGGTGCCCGTCACGACGAGCACGCTGGAGCGGGCCCTGGGCGCGCTGGTGGCGTTGGATCCGGACGTGACGACGCGCGGGCCCGTGGGCCTCACCCTGGCGCGGCTCAACCGAGCGCTGGAGCTGGCGGCGACCCTCGAGGTGGATCCGCTGCTGCGCGCGGATGCGCTCGCCGTCCGGGGCCGCACCCACCATGGAGAAGGCCGCCTGTCGGCCGCGTGGACGGATTCGAGCGAGGCACGCGCCATCTTCGGAGCCCTGGACGCGATGGACCGGCAGAAGCGCGTGCTGGTGGACCTGTGCATCGTGGCCCGGGACGAGTGCGACCTGGGCATGGCCTGGTCCCTCATCCAGGAGGCGCTGGAGCTGCCCTCGTCGGGAGACAAGTGGCTGGATGCGTACGCGGTGGGCAACCTCGGCATCCTGGAACTGGGGCGCAACGGCGCCGAGGCGGCGCTGCCCCACCTGCGCTCGGCGCTGGAGCTGTTCCGGGCCATGGGGGACGTGGCCTACGAGGTGGGCTTCCTCGCCAACTACGCCATGGCCATTGGCGAGCAGGGCAACACGGCCGAGGCGGTGGCGCTGCTGGAGGAGGCGATGGAGAAGGCCTCGCGGGTGGGGGACCGCTCGGGACACGCGCTGGCGCGGGTGAACCTGGGCTGCTTCCTGCTGGACGCGGGGCGGGCGGCGGATGCGCGCGAGCACCTGGGCGAGGCGGTGCTCATGGGCCGGCAGCTCGGCATGCGCCTGGTGGAGGGCGTGGCGCTGGGCGAGCGGGGCCGGGCCCTGGTGGCGCTCGGGGCCCCGGAGGCGGCGCGCGCGAGCCTCACGGAAGCCATTTCCCTGTTGGAGCGGGTGTCTCGCTGGCACGCGCTGCGCTTCACCGCGCACCTGTCCGCGGTGCAGGCGGCGTTGGGGGACCTGGAGGCCTCGCGGCGAGGCTTCGCGGCGCTGGCGAAGACGCCGGAGCTCCAGGACGACGTCGTGCTGCGCGAGCTCACCTCGCTCTTGCGCGTGGCGTTGGACCTGCAGGAGGCCCGGAGGGCACCTGGGAGCGAGCAGGGACGGCTCGCCCTGCTGGCGGCGCGCATGCGCTTGCAGAGCGCCCGGAACGCACCCGTGGAAGCGGCCTCGTCCGACCTGCGCGAGGCCCTGCGGCTGTTCGACCGGCGCGTGCTGGAAGTGGATGATGGCTCCCTGCCGGTGTGAGGGCTAGGGGTTCTTCCTGGGCGCCTTCACCCGGTTCTTCAGGAACTCGACCACGCTCGGCTGCTGACGACGGTTCGACTCGACACACAGGCGGATGGATTCCAGGGCCCGGGTGAGCGAGCGCGCGCCTCCCTCGATGCGGGAGATGCGTGGCGTGAGGAAGGTCTCGGCCTCGGCGCGCCAGGTGTCGTCGCAGAGGAAGCCCACCAGGAAGAGCAGGCCGTTGGCCTCGTCCGAGCGCATCCGGCCCGCGAGCAGGTCGAAGTGATCCAGGTAGAAGCGCCAGGCCTGGGCCTTCGCCTCGGGGTTGAAGAGGGCGGTGCGCAGGATGCCCACGGTGTCGCGCGCGTCGAAGGTGTCACCCGCCACCAGCGCGAGCGCTTCCTCCACGAGCGCGGGCTCCCGGAAGTTGCCCAGCGCGCCGAGCAATTCACCGCGCTCGGTGGGGTCCTGGGTCGCGCGCGCCTGGGCGAGGATCGTGTCGAAGAGGGCCTTGTCACCTCCTCGCGCCGCCACTTGAAGCGCCAGGTGCGCGGTCTCCTGGGACAGGGCCTCTCGGTCCTTGAGCCAGGCCCGGGTGAGTGCTCGTGCCTCCTGGCCCAGGACGGGGTCCTCGCCCTGGATGGCCGCGCGAAAGAGCAGCAGCGAGCGCAGCTCCTTCTCGTCATCGCTCTCTCCGGGCCGGGGCTTCCACCCCATCGCCCGGGCCCGGGCCCCGTAGAGCTCTCGCAGCCAGGCCCGGTACAGCGGACGGACGTCCTCGGGCAGCCGCTCCGCGGGATACAGTGCGAGGAGACTGCCCCGCTGGATGATGAGCCGGTCGGAGTCCGCGGCGGTGGCGGGCACGAGCCCGAAGGTCTTTCCCGCGAGCAGATCGCCCCGGTCCACGCCCGCCTTCACGTCCGCGAGGAAGAGGAGCCGTTCCTGGAGCGTGAGCGTTCCGGGACGCAGGGCGCCCAGCCGGGAAATCTGCTCGGACGTGTAGCCCGAGCGGTAGTAGCCCGTGCCGCCCTCGTTGAGCAGCACCCAGGAGGGGCAGGTGCTTCCCGGCAGCTCCAGCTCGCCCGTGGCCGTGGTGAGCAGGGTGCAGGCGCGCGCGTCGCGTCCCTCGGCGCGCACGCACACGGGGATGCTCCAGAGGTGGGGCGTCGAGTCCGTCGAGCCCGCGCGCAGGAAGCGCTCCTGGGCGAGCCGCAGCCGAGGGGCCTTGCCCGGGGTGCACTGGAGTTCGGCGGAGACGCGCGGGACCCCCGGCTGGTCCAGGTAGCCGCGCAGGACGCGCTCCGCGTCGGGCGTCAGGTGCGTGCGCAGGGCGGTGAGGAAGTCCTCGGAGGTGACGCTGCCCCATTCATGCTCGCGCACATAGTGACGCAGGGTCTCGCGCAAGGGGGCCTCGCCGAGCCATCCCTCCAACTGACCGAGCAGGGACGCGCCCTTGGAATAGGTGGTGCCACCGTCGAAGACGCCATGGATGTCGGCGTTGCTGGCGATGGGTTTGCGCAGGGGGGGCGTGGTGGTGAGCGCGTCCACCTGCATCGCGGCGAAGAGGGCGTTGGTCCGTGACTCCACGCCGAAGCGCCAGGCGGGGTCGAACTGATCGGTGATCTTCTGATCGAGCCAGGAGGTGAAGGACTCGTTGAGCCAGATGTCGTCCCACCAGTGGCAGGTGAGCATGGCGCTGAACCAGTAGTGGCCCAGCTCATGGATGGCGATGTTCACGTAGCGCTGGCGGCGCTCGGGAGTCTCTTCTCCGGGGCGGATGAGGGTGAGGGGCTGGCCGAGCGCGACGAGGCCCGGGTGTTCCATGGTGCCCCAGAAGCGCGGCACCACCGCCACGTCGAGCTTTTCGTAGGGGTAGGTCTGGTCGAAGAAGTCCTCGAGCAGGGTGATGATGCGGGGGGTGACGCGGGCGGCGTAGGCCGTCTCGGGGCCCCGGCCGCGCGGCACGATGAAGCGCAGGGGGACGTGGGCCCGCCCGACGCTCCCCGCGTCCACCCTATCGAAGGGGCCCACCATGAAGGCCACGAGGTAGCTGGGCATGGGCCGGCTGTCGGCGAAGGTGACGCGCTTGAGCCCTCCGGGCAGGGGCTCCTCGGAGACGATGGCGTGGTTGGCGAGCGCCACGTGCTCCTGCTTCACCGTGAAGCGCAGCCGCCAGGGCACCTTGAAGCCCGGCTCGTCGAAGCACGGGAAGGCGCGCCGCGCGTCGAGGGGCTCGAAGACCGTATAGAGGTAGTGCTCGCCGCCTTCCTCCACGGCGTAGAGGCCCTGGCTGCGCGTGCGATCCGCGTGGCCGGTGAAGGAGAGCACGAGCTGGGCCTGCCCGGCGGCGAGCGTCTCTGGCAGCAGCACGCCCAACCGGCCCTCGTCCGCGTCCACGGTCCGAGCCTCCAGGGTACGGCCTCCGGAGAGCACGCGCGCCTGGGTGATGGCGAGGTCCTGCGCGTGCAACCACACCTGCCGCGTGGATTCACGCACGTCCAGGTCGATGGTGACGGTGCCGGAGTAGGTGGGCTCCGCGGGCAGGAGCGTCAGGTCCAACGCGTAGCGCACCGGCCGCACCGTGTCGGGCAGGCGCAGCGCGGGAGGTTGGGGCTCGGGCCAGCCGGCCGCGGGGGCTCGGGGCGCCTCGGAGACCTTGGGGGTCTCGGGGGCGTGGGTACACCGCGGGCCGACGAGGGCGAGGAGGACGATGGGGAGCCAGCGCATGGGCGGGAGGTTACCGCCCATGCGCGGAGAAAAAGACGCGTCCGAGTGAGGAAGCCGTTCTTGGAGTCTCATGCTCTACCGCTGAGCTATCTCCCGGTGTGCGAGTCGGGAGAGCCGGAGTCGAACCGGCGACCTTGAGAGAATGGGCGTGTAGGGCCTCTTCGGACGGACGCGAAACCTGTGTGAACCGATGCGAACAGGGACGCGGCCCCGGCGCGGAACCTGACGGCCTGTTTTCCGGGGGCTTTTTCCGGCGCGGCCCGCATGGGCTCACGAGCCGCTTCCTCCCCGCTTCGCGCCCACGGCAACGTTTGGCTTCAAAGCGTGACATCGCCTGTCAAAACAGTGCAACTCAAACAATCGGAAATCTCATTTTCTTGTCTTGTGAGTTGTCTGTCATTCTGTTATTCGGCTGTTCCCCTGGTTTCCGAGGAGTCAGGAATGTCGCGGAGCTTCGTGTCGAAGAGTGGCCGTTTCGCCATGGTGGTCGGTGCGCTGGTGTCCCTGGGCGGCTGTGCGCAGCAGGCCCCGGAGAACAAGGAGCCAGTGGAGCCGCCCCAGGAGACGGAGGCCACCGCGGATGCGCGCGGTTGCGCGACGCGCAGGATGAGCGTCGAGGAGCAGGCCCAGGTGGATGCGGAGATCTCGGGCCGCCGCTTCGAGCTGCGCGCCGCCGGCTCGGTCAACATCCCCGTCTACTTCCACGTCATCAACAAGGGCACGGGCACCGCCAACGGTGACATCACCTCGGCGATGATCTCCAGCCAGCTCAACGTGCTCAACGCGGCGTACAAGAACACGCCGTTCTACTTCACGCTGGCGGCCACGGACCGCACCACCAACTCCACCTGGTTCACCGCGCAGCCGGGCTCGTCCGCCGAGAAGGCCATGAAGACGGCGCTGCACAAGGGCGGCAAGAGCACGCTCAACTTCTACACCAACGGCATGGGTGGCGGCCTGCTGGGCTGGGCGACCTTCCCCTCGGACTACACCTCCAACCCGTTGATGGACGGCGTGGTGGTGCTCCACAGCTCGCTGCCCGGCGGCACCGCGGCGCCCTTCAACCTGGGCGACACGGGCACCCACGAGGTTGGCCACTGGGTCGGCCTGTACCACACCTTCCAGGGCGGCTGCTCCGGCTCGGGTGACAGCGTGAGCGACACGCCGGCCGAGGCCTCGCCCGCGTCGGGTTGCCCCACGGGTCGCGACACCTGCTCCACCGCGGGTCTGGACCCCATCACCAACTTCATGGACTACAGCGACGACGCCTGCATGAACTCGTTCACGGCCGGGCAGATCACCCGCATGGACGGCGCGGGCCGCTAGCCGACTCCGGGGCGCGAAAGACGCCTCGTGACGCCGGGCTCCTCTTCACGGGGAGTCCGGCGTTGTCGTTTTCGGACATCCGCCCACTCTGGCGTGGAGTCCGGCGGCCCGGCGCGTTAGGCCAGGGGTCATGAGCGAGCGTGACTTGCTGATGATTCCAGGTCCGGTGGAGTTCCACCCCGAGGTGATGCGTGCGCTGGGCACGAAGACGGCCAGCCACGTGTCGCCCGAGTTCATCGCCGTGTTCGGCCGGGCGCTCGGGCGTCTGCGCGAGGTGTGCCTGGCGCCCTCGGCGCGGCCCTTCGTGGTGGCGGGCAGTGGGACGCTGGCCATGGAGATGGCGGTGGCCAACCTGGTGGAGCCGGGCGAGCGCGCACTGGTGGTGAACACCGGTTACTTCAGCGACCGCATGGCCACGCTGCTCGAGCGCTACGGGGCCGAGGTGGTGCAGGCGCGGTGCGCGCCGGGCGAGGTGCCGGACCTGGAGCAGGTGGAGCGGCTGCTCGCGGACGGGCGCTTCAAGGTGATGACCGTCACGCACGTGGACACGAGCACCGGGGTGCTCGCGCCGGCGGAGGCGCTGGTGCGGGCGGCGGGGCGGCACGGGGTGTTGTCGGTGGTGGACGGGGTGTGCGCCACCGCGGGCGAGGTGTTCCACCAGGACGCCTGGGGCGCGGACGTGTACCTGACGGCGAGCCAGAAGGCGCTCGGGGTGCCGCCGGGGCTGGCGCTGCTCACCGTGAGTCCGCGTGCCCTGGCCGCGTGGCGCGCGCGCCGCACGCCGGTGCGCTCGTTGTACGCGGACTTCGGCGAGTGGCTGCCCATCCACGAGGCCTATGAAGCCGGGCGCGCCGCCTACTTCGCCACGCCGCCCGTCAACCTGGTGTACGCGCTGGACGTGAGCCTCGGGCAGCTCCTGGCCGAGGGGATGGAGGCGCGCTTCGAGCGGCACCGCCGCATGGCCAACGCCTTCCGGGCCGCGTGGCGCGCGCTCGGCCTGCGCATGCTGCCCGTCTCCGAGTCCGTGGCCGCCCACACGCTCAGCGCCCTCTATTACCCGGAGGGCGTGGAGGCCTCGTTCGTGAGCCGGGTGCGCGAGCAGGGCGTGGTGCTCGCCGGGGGCCTGCATCCGGAGCTCAAGACGCGCTACTTCCGCGTGGGCCACATGAATGTCGTGAGCCCCTCGGACGTGCTGGCCACGGTGGGCGCCGTGGAGCGGGCGCTCGCGGGAGCGGGGTACCGCCGGGAGCCGGGAGCCGCCGTGGCCGCCGCCCAGGCGCACCTGCTCGAGGAAGCACGGTAGCGGGATGCCGGTGCCCCTTCGTGTCCTGCTGGTGGAGGCGCACCCCGGCGACTTGTCGCGGGGCGTGGACGTGTTGCGCCGGGGGGGATTCGAGGTCGAGTCGCGCGGGGTGAAGTCGGCCGAGGCCTTGCGCGAGGCCCTGCCGCTCGGGCCGTGGGATGTGCTGCTGTGCGCGGAGGACGTGCCCGGCCTGGCGCCAGGCGCCGCGGTGGAGGTGTTGCGCGCGGGCGGCGTGGATCTGCCGCTGCTCGTCCTGTCCGCGCGGCACGACGAGCGCGTGGCGGGCGAGGTGATGAGGGCGGGGGCCCGGGACTTCTTCCCTTCCGGCGCGCTGGAGCGGTTGCCGGCCGCGGTGGCGCGCGAGGTGGAGCAGGCACGTCTGCGCCGCGAGTACACCCGGGTGGTGGGGGAGCGCTCCTTGCTGGCGCGCGCGGGCGAGGCGTTGGCGCGCTCCCTGGACTTCCAGGAGACGTTGGATCAGGTGGTGCGGCTGGTGGTGCCAGAGCTGGCGGACTGGTGCCTCGTCTACTGCCCCGACGAGCACGGCGGGCTCAAGCTGATGGCCCTGGCGCACGAGGATCCCGAGCGGGTGGCGCGGGGCTTCCAGTTGGATCGGCTCTTTCCCCTGTTGCCGGAGGCCACCCGGGGGCCCATGGCGGTCTGGCGCACGGGCGAGGCGCAGCTGATACCGGACGTGGATCCGTCCTGGCTGGAGGTCCTGTCGCGCTCGCCCGAGCACTTGCGCGTGATGCTCGGAATGGGGCTGCGCTCCGTCATCCACGTGCCGCTGCTGGGGCGGTTGGGGGCGCAGGGAGTGATGTCGTTGTGCATCACCGGGAGCCGGGAGCGCTTCACTCCGGCGGATCTGGCGCTGTGCCAGGACGTGGCGCGCCGCGCGGCGCTGGCCCTGGAGAACGCGCGGCTCTATCGCGAGGCCCGGGAGGCCATCCACCTTCGGGATGACTTCCTCGCCGTGGCGGCCCATGAGCTGCGCACGCCGCTCACCACGCTGGGGCTGCAATTGAGCTCGCTCGTGCAGCGCTCGCGCGGCGCGGCCTCGCCGGTGTTGGGCGAGCGGTTGGCGCGGAGCCTGCGCCAGGTGCGGCGGTTGGGCACGTTGGTGGAGACGTTGCTGGACGTGTCGCTGCTGTCCACGGGCGAGTTGCCGTTGTCGCGCGAGTGGGTGGACCTGGGCGAGCTGGTGGGCGAGGTGTGCGAGCGCTTCGAGGCGGAGGCCCAGGCGGTGGGGTGCGTGTTGCGGCTGGCGCTGGCGCCCGGGCTGGTGGGCTACTGGGACCGGCTGCGGGTGGAGCAGGTGGTGTCGAGCTTCATCGCCAACGCCCTCAAGTTCGGCCCACGCCAACCGGTGGACGTGTGGGGACGGGCCGAGGACGGACGGGCGCGCGTGGGAGTGGAGGACCGGGGCATCGGCATTCCGGCCGGGCAGTTGGAGCCCATCTTCGAGCGCTTCGGCCGGGCGGTGTCCTCGCGCTCGTATGGGGGCCTGGGCCTGGGGCTGTACCTGGCGCGCCGGGCCGCCGAGGCCCACGGAGGCCGGGTGTGGGCCGAGCAGCGCGAGGACGGCGGCGCGCGTTTCACCCTGGAGCTGCCTCTGGAGGCTCCAGGACCCGGGGCAGGCGGCGCACCCAGTTGACCCACGTCCCCAGCGTCCGGTAGCCGAGCCCAGGGTACAGGGACACGCCGTGCTCCGAGGCCTGGAGCACGGCGGTGGTGCAACCGCGGGCGAACGCGTCCGCGTGCATCGCCTCCATCACCAGGGCGCCCAGTCCCCGGCGGCGCGCGTCGGGGTGGGTGGCCACCAGGTAGATGCCCGCGCAGCCCTCGTGCTCGAACGACAGGCTGCACGCGAGTGCCCGGCCCGCTTCTCGCGCCAGCACGGCGTGGACGCGCGGGTCGGGCAGCGGCGCCCGGCGCCACGCGTCGAGGAAGTCCATGCTCGAGGGCGGGTAGCACAGCCCGTTGATTGCCATGACGGCGTCCAGGTCGTCCGGACGCTCCAGGGTGATGCCCAGGGGAAGGCTCGGCGGGAGGGCGTGCTCGAGCGTCCTTCCCATCGCGGGCATGCCGTCCTCGCGTTGGTAGCCCGCCCGAGCCAGCGCCGTCTCCGCGTCCGTGTCACCTGGAGTGACGGAGACGCGCCAGGCGCGCACCCGCCGTGCGAGGTACCACGACTCCACCGCGGGCAGCGCGGGACCGAGCGCTTCCGGCCAGGCGTAGAGCACCTGCTGTTGGTAGAGGGGCTGGGTGCCTCCGGCCAGACACAACGCCCGGGCTCCGGGGACATCCAGTCCCTCGAGCGAGCTCGTGCGCATTTGAAGGGCCTTGAAGGCCAGCAGGTTGGTGCGCAGGCGCGCGTGGAGTTCAGCGTCTGTCATGTGGCTCCAGGCCGGGTGCCGCCGTGCGCTCGCGGGTGGACAGCGCGTGGCGGGAAAATACCCGGTGGGCCCTCGGGAAGGGTAGGGTGGGCGTTGCTTGGAGCCCCGCTTCTACGCCTTCGATCCCCGTCCCACGCGACGCGCGCTCTTCCTGGGCGCGTGCGTGCTCGCCATCCTCAGCGCCTGGACCATGGCGGATGCCCGGTCCCTCGGCGATCCGCCCCTGGCCGTGGCCCGGGCGGGCCTCACCGGAGGACTGATGCTCGCCTTCGCCTTCGCCTGGCACCGCCTGCGTCCCCGCCCTGGCTGGGGCGTGAGTCTCAGCGCCCGAGGCGTGGAGCTCGCCCGTCCCTTCACCGGCACCCTGCTGCAATTGTCCTGGGGGCAGATCGACTGCGTGCGCCGGATCGGCGCCAGGGGAGACGTGCTGGGGCTCTTCCTGAGCGAGGGGGGACGGGTGCTCATCACCCGCCATCTCTTCGCCTCCCGGAGCTCGTATGCCGAGCTGGCGGCCACCCTGGAGGAACGCAAGCCGCCCCCGCGTCTCGACGCGTAGCGTTATAACTCTCACGCAAGGCGTTTCATGAATGGTTTCGATGCCTTGCGTGTTCTCCCTACTCTTGTCCGGGGTCGCTTCCAATGGTAGGCCCCGGCTTCCCGACCCACGACTTTCGAAGGACCTCCGCTCATGGAAAACCTCCCCCATCCCGGCGCCCCGGCCCCGGGTGCGCCCGTGGAGTACGACACCGGCGCCATCACCAAGCTCGAGGGACTGGAAGCCGTCCGCAAGCGTCCGGGCATGTACATCGGTGACACCATGTCGTACGGGCTGCACAAGCTCGTCTACGAGGTCGTGGACAACTCCGTCGACGAGGCCCTGGCCGGACACTGCACGGAGATTGAGGTCGTCATCCACGTGGATGGCTCGCTGTCGGTGCAGGACAACGGCCGCGGCATTCCCGTGGGCCCGCACCCGGACCCCAAGTTCAAGGGCAAGGACACCCTGGAAGTGGTGCTCACGGAGCTGCACGCGGGCAGCAAGTTCGGCAATGGCGCCTACAAGGTCTCCGGCGGCCTGCACGGCGTGGGCGTCACGTGCGTGAACTTCCTGTCCGACTGGTTCAAGGTCCGCGTGCAGCGCGCGGGCAAGGTGTACGAGCACGCGTACGCGCGCGGCGTGCCCCAGCACCCCGTGCAGTGCGTGGGCGAGACGGACAAGCGCGGCACGATGATCGCGTTCAAGCCGGACCCCACCATCATGGAGCTGGTGGACTTCAACTTCGACACGCTCAGCCAGCGCATGCGCGAGCTCGCGTTCCTCAACGCGGGGCTGCGGATCATCATCCGCGACATGCGCGTCGGCAAGGAGCACGACTTCAAGTTCGAGGGCGGCATCGTCTCCTTCGTGGAGTACATCAACAAGGCGAAGGAAGCGCTGCACGACAAGCCCATCCACTTCAGCACCGAGCGCGAGGGCCTGGCGCTCGAGATCGCCATGCAGTGGAACGATGGCTACGACGAGCGCATCTTCACCTTCGCCAACAACATCAACACGCACGAGGGCGGCAGCCACCTGTCCGGCTTCAAGTCGGCCCTCACCCGCACGCTCAACAGCTACGCGGAGAAGGGCGGCGTGTGGAAGGACCTCAAGGAGACGCCCACGGGCGAGGACGCGCGCGAGGGTCTGTCCGCCGTCATCTCCGTGAAGCTGTCCAACCCCCAGTTCGAGGGGCAGACGAAGACGAAGCTGGGCAACAGCGAGGTCAAGGGCCTGGTCGAGCAGATGGTGAATGATCAGCTCGCCACCTTCCTCGAGGAGAACCCCCTCGTCGCCAAGAAGATCGTGGTGAAGATTGGCGACGCCACGCGCGCGCGCATCGCCGCCCGCAAGGCGCGCGAGACGGTGCGGCGCAAGGGCATCCTCGATGGCGGCTCGCTGCCGGGCAAGCTCGCGGACTGCCAGAGCCGCAACCCCGAGGAGAGCGAGCTCTACATCGTCGAGGGTGACTCCGCAGGCGGCTCGGCCAAGCAGGGCCGCGACCGGCGCAACCAGGCCATCCTCCCCTTGCGCGGAAAAATCCTGAACGTGGAGAAGGCGCGCTTCGAGAAGATGCTCACCAGCGCGGAGATCGTCACGCTCATCACCGCGCTGGGCACGGGCATCGGTCGCGAGGACTACGATCCCACCAAGGCGCGCTACCACCGCATCATCCTGATGACGGACGCCGACGTGGACGGCAGCCACATCCGCACCCTGCTGCTCACGTTCTTCTACCGGCAGATGCCGGAGCTCATCCAGAGCGGCTACCTCTACATCGCCCAGCCGCCGCTCTACAAAGTCACGCGCAACAAGAAGGACATGTACGTGAAGGACCAGCGCGCGCTCGACGAGTACCTGCTGCGCATCGCCTCGGAGCACTCGCGCGTGGTGACGGCGAACGGGGAGCTGGGGGGCCTGGAGCTGCGCTCGCTGCTGGAGAAGGTGCTCGCGTACGAGGAGCGCCTGGAGAAGCTGGCCAGCCGGCGGGACGCGCGCGTGGTGGACGCCCTGGTGCAGAACTGCCTGCTGAGCGCGAGCACGCTCACGGACGAGGCCGCGCTCAACGAGCAGGTGGCGCTCATGCGCGTCGACTTGAAGAACCGCATGCCGGACGCGCTGGGCCGGCTCGAGGCGTTGGTGGTGGCGGACCCGGAGACCCAGACGAAGAAGCTGCTGGTGCGCACGGACGTCAACGGGGGCCTGCGCCAGTCGGTGTTCGACCATGCCTTCCTGTCCTCGCCCGAGTACCAGGAGCTGGTGAACCTGCGCGACGCGTTCAAGGCGCTCGGCCAGGCGCCCTACACGGTGAAGGTGGGCGATGGCGAGGTGAAGGCCCTGTCGGTGCAGGAGGTGCTGGCCGCGGTGCGCAAGGACGCGCAGAAGGGGCTGGGCCTGCAGCGCTACAAGGGTCTGGGCGAGATGAACCCGGAGCAGCTCTGGGACACGACGATGAACCCCACCACCCGCACGCTCCTGCAGGTGCGCGTGGAGGACGCGGTGGAGAGCGACGAGATCTTCTCGCTGCTCATGGGCGAGGCCGTCGAGCCGCGCCGCGAGTTCATCGAGCGCAACGCCCTGGACGTGCAGAACCTGGACATCTGAGCGGCCACCCGGCGGCTCTTCCGTACCCCTAAAAGACCAGTGGGCCCGGTGCCATGCTCGGCGCCGCGCCCACTGGCCTTTCCCGTCCTTGTTGAACCCTGCCGCCACTCCGCCGCGGCCTGGCCCTTACGGAAGGAAGTCTTCACACTGAGAGAGCCCTTCGCTGTCTAGGCTCTGACACTGAGGGTATGTATCACTCTCGTCGCCGGACTCGTGGCGTTCCGTGCTTGGTTGCTGGGGGACGGAGAAGAGAGCGGTCGCAAGCGGACTTCCGCTTACCGTTGTCACCGATTCTTCCCCCATAACTGTTTCGAGGTCAACTCTTATGAGCTCAACGGGTTTCGCCACGAAGGGCGGCCGCCCGTTCCTGCCTCGACATGGCCGTCACATCGACGATGTCCACCTCGAAGGCTCCCTGGTTGTCCTCCAGGCGGGTGTCGGGGAAGGTACACCGCAGGGTGTCCGCGCCCGTGAGCTGGACGCGCTTGCCTGATTCCAGGAGGCGAGGCGTGCGCCGAGCGGACTTCTGGCTGCTCTCCACGCACAGCGCGCGGTGGACGCGCCCACCAGCGCCCGCGGCCAGCTCGGGGGCGTCGTCTCGCACGGTGAGCAGGTAGACGGCGTCCGGATTGAGGCCGCGCAGCACGAACTGGTGCTCGGGCTTGAGCACGAGCGCGTCCTCCATGGCGGTGAAGGAGAGCACCCGGGGCGCCATCCACTGCGACTGCTGGAACCTCACCCGCACCGTGCCGCTGTTGTCCGACAGATCATCGTCCAGCGTGAACACGTGCATCCGGCGGATGCCCTTGAACGTCCGCGAGCCCGCGCCGAGCACGCCGAAGGACTCGTCCACCGTCACGTGATCTCCCTCGATGAAGTAGGCGAGTCGGTCCGTCGCTCCGCCCTTGCCCTTGGCCATGGAGGCGGCGCCGTCGGTGGTGACCAGGTAGCTCGTCGCGGGGTTGAGCTCGATGGAGGCCGTGGCGTACTGGCTCAGGGGGAACGCGTTGTACTGGGGGCGCAGCACGAACAGCCGCGTCGGATAGTCCACCACGTGGAGCGAGGGATCCGGCGCCACGGGAGTGGGGACGGGCGCCGGTTCGGGCGCGGGCTCGCTCGGAGCGGGCATGGCGGCGGCGGTGAGGGCCGTCTCCGGCAGCGCTTCGAGCACCACCTTCAACTCGGGCTCGACTCCCATGGCGGACAGGGGAGTGATTTTCTGGGTCCACGGCTGGTGGCCGGGCAGGGAGAGCTCGAGGGTGTAGGTCTTCTTGAGGGGGAGATCCGACACGATGAGGGGCGTGACGCCCGGAATGTTCTTGCCGTCGAGCTTCACCGTGGCCCCCGTCGGCGTGGAGCGGATCCACTGGGAACTCACGAGCGGGGTCTTGGCCGCGTTCTCCTTGGAGGTGGTGCCGCGGCTGCCGATGATGATGCCGAGGAGCAACAGCCCCGCGAGGGGCACGCCCAGGAGGAGCCACGGGTTGCGCCGCGCGGGGGCCACCTCGGCGACGCGCGGCGCGGCGGGGGCGGAGAGCGCGGGCACCTCGACGGGCGTGTCGTGGGGGTGCTTCGTGTCGACCCGCGTGCTGGGCTCCCCGGTGCTCGTGGCGGCGCGTGGCATGCCCGTGCTCGAGGACCGGCGTCCCGAGGCGGAAGCGGAGGCGGAGGCGGAGGCGGAGACGGCACGGAGGTTCCCGGTGGTCGAGGTCCGGGTTCGCGGCGCGGGCGGAGGTGGGGTCCGCATCCCCATCCGGCTGTTCTCGCTGCCCGGATTGACACCGGGGCGGGGCGTCAGCGGACGTCCCGGGGCCGCGCCCGTGGCCTTCCACTCGGCGAACTGCTCCAGGAAGGTGGGCGTCACCTCCACCTGGTGGCCCTCGACGGCCAGGTCCTCGGCGAAGAGGTGGCCCAGCAACTGCGCCACCAGACTCGGCGAGAATCGCGGCCAGGAGGAGTAGAGCTGTTCGCGCAGCGCCTCGGAGAAGGCCTGGGCGGTGGGGTAGCGCTCGTCGCGCTCGAGCGCCATGGCCGTGCCGATCACCGCCTCCAACTCGGGAGAGATGGCCGGGTTGAGCTCGGAGGGCGCGGGGTAGTCGCCCGATAGCAGGCGCGGGATGACGGCGGCGAACTCGCCCTCGTAGGGGCGCCGGCCGCACAGCATCTCGTAGAGCACCACGCCCACGGCGTACGTGTCCGAGCGCGCGTCCAGGTCCTGCTCGCCCCGGGCTTGCTCGGTGGAGAAGTACGGGTACTTGCCCTTGAGCACGCCGGGCGAGGTGCGCGCCTCCACGACGCTCGTCGCCTTGGCGATGCCGAAGTCGATGACCTTGACCTGGCCCTCGTAGGAGATGAGCACGTTGTCCGGGGACACGTCCCGGTGCACCAGCCCCATGGGCTCGCCGTCCTCTCTCCGGTGCCGGTGCGCGTAGTCCAGCCCGTCACAGATTTGCGAGGCGATATACAGCGCCAGCGGCACCGGCAGCCCCGGCAGGCCCATGCGCTGCGCGCGGCGCAGCAGCTTGGACAGGGGTTGGCCGTGCACGAACTCCATGGCCAGGAAGTACTGGCCGTCGATCTCTCCGAAGTCGAAGACCTGGGCGATGTTGCCGTGGGTGAGCGCCGCGGCCACCCGCGCCTCGCTGACGAACATCTCCACGAACGCGGGCTCGTCGGCGAAGTGAGGGAGGATCTGCTTGATGACCACCGCCTTGGTCACCCCCGCGGCTCCCCTCATGCGCGCACGGTAGGTGATCGCCATCCCGCCCGCGGCGAGCTTCGACATCAGTTCGTACTTGCCAAACTCCTGGGCTGCGTTGGGGGCCACGTTGTGCGTCACGTTGTTGGAGGAGATGGACGGGGAGTTCAGCATACTCCGCCTCGAAGCGGCCATTCCATCCCCGAATCCAGCCCGGGAGGGGGCGCGGGCCCGCCCGCCTCGCTCTCGGACTCACAGGGTGGAGCCGCAGTGCTTGCAGTGAACCGCGTCCAGGTCGTGGCCCTGGAGGCCACAACCGGGGCAGGCTCGCGGGTCGATGGCTTGCCGGGTCGCCTGGGCGAGCTCCACGGACACGATGCCCGTGGGCACCGCGATGATGCCGTAGCCCATGATCATCAACACCGAGGCGATGAACTGCCCCGGAATCGTCTTGGGCGTGAGATCTCCATATCCCACCGTGGTCATCGTCACGATGGCCCAGTACATCCCGCGCGGGATGCTGTCGAAGCCGCTGGCCCCTCCCTCCACCTGGTACATCACCGAGCCCATGATGACGACCGTGCTCAGCACCGCCCCGAGGAAGACGATGATCTTCTGCCGGCTGGCGCGCAGCGCGGTGAGCAGCACGTCCGCCTGTCCGAGGAAGCTGGCCAGCTTGAGCACGCGGAAGATGCGCAGCAGCCGCACCACCCGCACCACCAGCAGCGACTGCATGCCGGGCAGCATCAGGCTCAGCACCGACGGCAGGATGGCCATCAGGTCCACCAGACCGAAGAAGCTCAGGGCGTAGCGCAGCGGCCGTTGCACCGACACGAGCCGCAGGCCGTACTCCAACGCGAACAGCCCGGTGAAGCACCACTCGAGGACGCGGATGGCCTCCCCGTACTGGAGGCGGATGGTCTCCACGCTCTCGAGCATCACCGCCAGGACGCTGAGCACGATGGCCCACAAGAGCCCCACATCGAAGGCCCGCCCCGCCGGCGTGTCCGACTCGAAGATGATGGTGTGCAGCCGCGCCCGGAGTCCGGCTGGGGCGCTCTGCTCGGAGGGATGTGGCACGGGGCCGGGTTGCTACCACGGGGCGGGTTGGGCGGGAATGCCGAGGGGCGACGGTCTATCCTGGTTCCGGACCCGACGACGGTGGCCCGGGAGGGGTGGCACACGCGTGACGACACAGTGGCGAGCGAGACGGCTGACGTGGAGGGTGGGCCTCGTCGTGGGGCTGTGGGCGGGGCTGGCCCTGGGCGCGCCTCCCGATGCGCTCGAACCGAAGGATGCCCCCCTGGAGGCCGTTTCCGAGGAACGGCCTCCATTCCGCGCCCTGCCCGCGGCCGTGTCGGTGGTGCCGGGCCTGGTGCTGCATGGACTCGGCTCCCTCACGGCCGGGGACTCCACGCTGGCCGGCCGCCTCTTCCTCCTGGAGGGCACGGGGCTCGGGTTGCTGGCGGCGGGGGGCGTGCCCATCGCGCTGACGGGCGCGTCCCGCCACGTCATCGGCCCGCTGTACGCGGTGACGATCGCCGGCGTGGGCCTCTTCTCCGTGTCCCTCTTGTCCAACCTCTACGCGGCCGTGTCTCCCTCCTTCACGCCGGGCACTCCGGCCCTCCACCTGCCCCGGCTGGAGCTGGACCTGGGCTATCAGCACGTGTCGGACCCCTCCTTTTCCTATCGGCATTTCGTGGCGGCGGGCGCGCGGGCGCGGTGGGAGCGCGTGCGCGTGGACGCCGGAGTCCAGTGGGCGCCCGGAGAGGACAACGTGCGCATGCGCGCGGGCGGCGCGTACCGGCTCGTGGGCGCCCCCGAGGGCGCTCGGCTGGGGGCCCAGGGCTCGGCGCTGGACGTGGAGGCCGCGGTGCTCGTGCACCGCTACCCCGCCGAGAGCTTCACCCTGGGGGGCGGCGAGTTCTTCCTGCGCGGCCGCTATGACCTGGTGCGCCTGGGCTCCCGGCTCGCGGGCTCCTTCACGGAGATGGGCGTGGGCATGGCGGTGCAGCGCTATGCGTACCCGGATGTCTTCGACGACCGGCTCTCGCAGCAACTGCTGTTCACCTTTGGCTTTGGTGTGTACCTGGGACGCGGTGGCCCCTTCCGGGGAGAGGCGCTTCTCTATTACGACCACCGCAAGGATGACTTCGCCGGAGGCATCCGGGGCGGCGCGGGCGTGCCGGGCTTCTTCGGGCTGAGGGGGCGCGCGCTCCTCTCGGGCCCCTGGGGCGTGTCCGCGGAGCTCCAGGCGGGCGCGGCCCTGGTGGGCCGTGTGTCGCTCATCTACGCGTGGGGAGGTGGCACGTGAATCACCTGGGATGGATCGCCGGAGGGCTCGCGGCCCTGAGCGTGGGCTGCATGCGCCCGGCCGAGGAGCGCACCCTGAAGGACCTGGAAGTGGGGCGGGCGGAGGCCGGAGGCGTGGCCTTCACCGTGGAGCAAGGGCTGGCCGTGGTGCGCCAGGCTCAAGGCGGCACGCTGACCCTGTGGGGCTCGGCCCCCGCGTTCCACCTGCGCGCGGTGTCCTCGGAGGGCGCCAGCCCGGTGTGGACGGTGGTGGTGCGCAACGCCATGCCGGACGCGGAGCTGACGGCGAGCGCGGGCGGGGCGCCTCTTCCCGTCGAGTCCCTGTCTCCTCCCGGTGACCGCTCCACGGTGAAGACGTGGCGGGTGACGCTGCCCGTGGGCGGCGAGGCCCGGCTCACCGTGGGTCCTCCCGGGTGGGAGCAGCCCGCGCCGTTCCGCTTCGTGGCGCTCGCGGACGTGCAGGAGGCCCTGCCCCGCGTGGGCGACATCTACCAGCACATCAACGCGGACCCCTCGCTGCGCTTCATCTTCTTCTCCGGAGACCTCACCCAGTCGGGCACCGTCGAGCAACTGGAGGAGTTCGAGTCCCGGCTGCTCGAATCGCGCATCCCCCTCTACTCCACGCTGGGCAACCACGAGCTCATCACCCCGGACCCTCGCTACCAGGAGTATTTCGGCCGGGGCAACCTGCACTTCACCTTCCAGGGCGCGCACTTCACGATGATCGACTCGGGCAACGGCTCGTTGGACCCGAGAGCCGTGGAGGCCCTGGACGGCTGGCTCGAGGAGGGCAAGGACGGCGTGCACATCCTGGGCACGCACATCCCCCTGGTGGACCCCATCGGCGTGCGCAACGGCTCCTTCGGCAGCCGCAACGAGGCCGCGTCGCTCCTGGGCAAGCTGGCGCGCGGCGGGGTGGACCTGACGCTCTACGGCCACGTGCACTCGTACTACGCCTTCTCCAACGCGGGCATCCCCGCCTTCATCTCCGGCGGCGGCGGCGCCATCCCCGAGCAGTTCGATGGCATCGGCCGGCACTACCTCGCCGTGGAGGTAGACCCGGCCCAGGGGGTGAAGAACGTGAACCTGGTGCGCGTGGATTGAGCGGCCCCCTGGTCGCTCTCCAGGCGACCCGAAATGTCGGGCAGTGGAGCCTCATGTGGGGGGTCATCCGAGCCCCGTTCCGCTGGAGGACGGGCGGGCGATCGCGGCGCGGGGCCGACAAATCGGCCTCAGAGCGGACCCCCTTGCGCGGCACTGCACATCCGTGCAGATAAAGGGGCATCACGCGGTACGCGAAGGGAAGCCCCCACCATGTTCGACGCGACGGAAAACGATCCCATCTCTCCCGCGATGCGGGCGCTGCTCGAGGTGTTCTCCACGGAGCTGTCCGAGGTGAAGTTCCCGGACATGGACACGGAGGTGTTGGAGGAAGCGGCGGGCCGGGTGAAGGCGCAGGCCGAGGCGGTGGCGCGCGCGCAGGCGGCGCTGGAGGCGGCCCGTCAGGCGCTGGCCGACAGCCAGGACACGCTGTTGCAGAAGGGCCAGCGGGCGCTGGCGTACGCGCGCGTGTTCGCCGAGGAGGACATTGATTTGAGCATGAAGGTGGAGGCCATCACCCTGCCCAAGCGGGGGCTGCGCTCGGAGGCGAGCGCGGTGGAGACGGCGTCGCAGAATGACGACACCGCGCCGCGCCGCCGGGGCCGCCCGCCGAAGTCCCGTCCGAGCGCTCCGTTGTTCGCCGACGGCAGCGCGCCCGAGGCCTCCGCGGCTCCCGAGCCGGTCGCGGCCCCCGTCCGTCCCGCGCCCCCCGTGCCCGTCCGTTCCGAGGCGGCCTGAGCGGCTTGCTTCACGGATTCGAGGTTCCCACCGGCCTGGACCCCTCGCGGGGCTCCAGGCCGTGCCTTGTTCGTATCCCCATGGAGGTCTCATCGCGGAGTCGAGGAGGCCGTGCGCGTCGGGGCCCTATCGGTCTCCTCTGCTAACGTGGTGTGACGCACTTGGCTCGCGGGGACGCTTACCTCGGGGGGAATGCCATGGGACTTCGCGGAATCGTCGTGCTGCTTCTTCTCGTGTCAGGGTGCGCGACGACGCGGGTCGTGAACCTGGACACCGGGCAGGGGTCGCCGATCACCTACAAGCCCGTCGATACCGACCCGATCAAAATTGATGAATTGGAGTTCAAGACCGCTGTCGCGGGGTTCGTGCTCGACATGCGGTTGAATGTTGGTCTTGAGGTCCCTCCGCATGACGACCGACTCTCTTTGCTCGCTTCCGCGGGAGCTGGGGGGCTTGTCGATGGCGCTCAGGGGCGCCCGGTGCCCCTTCCTCATGAGTGGATATGCCAGCAGCAGAGCGATCCGGATGGGTGCCTGAGTCTTCTGGGGCCCATGGAGCGGCGCATGCTGGCGCTCTTCTTTGCCTTCGACACTGTCTGGGATGGAGTCGAGGACTCGGTCGCGGACTTGACGAATCCCGTGGCCCTCCGGGCGATGGTTGTTTCAATGGTCGGGACGGCGCTCGTCATGCTCGTGGCGCCCGAGCCCATCACGAAGTTTCTGGCGATCGGGTTGACTGCATCCTTGATCGCCTACCTGGGCACGGGCCCCGTGTGGAATCTCGGCCAGGGATTCCTACGGCTCATGGGCGATGCGAAGAACGCCCGGAGTTTTTCGGAATTGGAGGGTTCTGGGCACCGTTTCGGAAAGGTGCTCGGGGATAACGGAGCGCGTGTTCTCGTCATCGTTGCGTTGACCACGCTCGGCGGCAAGAACGCCATGGCTACCCATGCACCGAAGATTCCGGGTTTCGCTCAGGCGGCGATGAGAGCGCGGCTCGAAGGCGGATTCCACCTCCCGGGGGCGTTGGTGGGTGATGTGCGGTCGATTGCCCTCCCGTCAGCGGCGGTGCTGAACATCGCGCTCGCCCCGACCGCTGTCGCGGCGGTTGCGATGGGGCCCGGGAGCGCCATCCAGGGCGAGCCTGAGGGCGATATCCACCACATCTGCACGGACAAGAACGAGGTTTCGGAGGCATCGGGCGGTCCTTGGACGCCGCAGTTCGAGAAGATTTTCGAGCTGGCCGGAATGAAATTGAGCGACACCGCGAACCTGGTGCGCATCAAGGGGCACAAGGGGCCGCATCCGGCCGAGTACCATAAGGATGTGCTTGGACGAGTTGTTGAAGCAACGAAGGGATGTCGAGGCGAGGGGCAGTGCCGAGCCGCATTGGTGGACGCACTGGCGGAGATCGCGCGAGATCTCACCACCGCAGGCACTCGGCTTCGGAAGCTGATCACCCGGAATTCCGATGCATGACACCATGGAACGACGCTTCTTTGATTTGAATATCGACGTTGATGTGCCAGGACGCTGGTCTCTCGCCAATCCGACAAACCTCGAAGGGCAGCGGATTGAAGACATCTGGCAGTTCATCGAGGGAAGGCGGGTTGCGGATCCAGGTCTTTTGCGAATCCCTATTTTCAGACCTGGCAGACCGCTCGACATTGAGTTCGCCGGGGCGGGGCAGACCCCCATCGTCAGCGCACGGGTGGCGTCCGTGTTCCGTGAGATGGCACATGGCGATGTTCAGCTCTTCCCGGTCGAGGTGGAGGGAAATCCCGAGCCCTATCACCTGCTGAACGTGGCGCGGGCGGTGCGGTGCATCGACGATGCGGCATGTGAAGAGGTTCGCCTCTGGACGCCGGAGAATCGTCAACCCGAGAAGGTTGGGCGGTACCGTGTCGTTTCCGGCTTGCGCATCGACAAGTCGAAGGTCGGCGGTGAGCGGGTATTCCGGTTGTGGGGCTGGAGTTCGCCGATCATCGTGGATGAGGAGATCAAGGACGCGCTGGATCGCACCGGCATCCTGGGCGGACGGTTCGACGCGGTTTGAATCTCCCCACCGGCCTGGAGCTCCATGAGGGGGCTCCAGGCCGTGCTTCATCCGTGGCTCAATAACAGAGGTAGTTGTCGTTCCAGGTATGGGAGTCCGAGGGCTCCATCCACGGGACACACGTCTTGCCGGGGATGACTCCGCTGTAGGACCACTGGAGGTTGAGCGTGCTGGTGCTCGGGACGCAGACGTAATTGTCGTTCCACGCGTGGGGATCGCCCGGCTCGTTCACGAGCGTGCACCGCATGCCGCTGATCGGCCCGGACACGCTGAAGCGCAGCCCCTCGTTATTCTCGGAGCACAGCCAGTTGTCTGCCCAGCCGTCCGGGTCGGCCGGCTCATCGACCTGGATGCACTGATAGCCCGCGACCCGCCCCGAGTGGGAGAACACCAGCCGCTGGGTGAAGCACAGGAAGTTGTCGTTCCAGCCGTGGGGATCGGCCGGCTCGTTCCACGGCGCGCAGCGCTGCCCGGACAGCGGCCCGTTGTAGGACCAGGTGAACTGGAGCGGGCTGTGGGGCGGCACGCACAGGTAATTGTCATTCCAGGTATGGGGATCGGATGGCTCGACGATCTGGGTGCAGCGCTGGCCCGCGAGGGGCCCCCCACTGGACCAACTCACGCCCTGATATCCGGCGGAGCAGAGATAGTTGTCGTTCCAGGCGTTGGGGTCGGAAGTCTCATTGACGCTGGTACACACGGAGGATGCCGGGGCCCCGGCGTACCGCATCTCGATGGGAGACACACCGTAGGCACTCCGCAGGCCCCGCAGGTCGAGCGAGCTCAGTGTCGGGCGGCCCCACTCGGCGCAGTAATTCATGGTCGAGGCCGGGTCGTACTGCGTGATGAGCTGACCATTGGGCTGCTGGACGATGGTGTCATTGCAGTAGCCCGGGGTGCCGGGTTGATTGCCCGTCGAGTCCTGCTCGTGGAAGAAGCCCAGCGCGTGGCCGAACTCGTGCAGAGCGACGCCGCGGATGCAATAGGCCCGGTCATCTCCCGGCCAGGCGTGATCGATGGCGTCATTGCACGCCGGACTCCAGGTGGCGAAGTTGAAGTTGAGCCACATGCTCGGGCTGTAGCTGGTGCGGCCGACATAGGCGCGAGGACCGCTCTCATCCACCTGGATGCGGATGGCCTGGGCCGGCGTGCTGGCATCGCAGGTTCCCCAGCCGGTGAAGCGCACACTGCTCACCGAGTCCCACTGGGCCTCGATGATCTGCCGCACCCATTCCTTCTCCGTGGCCCAGCCCGCGGTGAGCCAGCAGACGGGGACGTCGGCGAAGCCCGAGGCGCTCGTGGGCCAGTAGCCAGCGGGATAGCCGTAGAGCGCCTCCTGCTGTGCGCCCACGGCCAGCACTTCCTTGTCCGCGGGGAGCTCTCGCGACGGTTCGCACGCGAGGAGGAAAACGGAGAGCAGCGGAAGGCTCCGCTGGAGCAAATTGAATCGAGGGCGTGTCGGCATGGCTTCCTCAACAGGGGTTCTGCGAGCGAGGCCGTTTTAGCACGAAAAACACGTTTTGGAGGTTGGGCCGCTTGCGCGGAGCCCGCGCAGCATGACTCAGTCCCTGAACCATGCGTTCCTGAGCAATCCCAAGGGCTTCGCCCAGCATCGGATTACGAATCCGTGGCTTCGGAGCACCGCGTGAGGATCGGTGGCCGCGCGGACACCGGAAGGTCGAACTTGGGGTGGGGGGGGGCCGCGACTTCGTCGGCTCGTAGTTGATGTCGATCATCCGGGACTCGAACTCTTCCCGGAGCATGCGCTCTTCTCCTCCGTCGCCGTGCCCGGCTCGCGCTGGATCTCCAGTCCTCCCGCCAGGGTCACCCGCCCCTCCGGACTGGCCAGCCCCAGGGCGATGCGCGCGTATTCAGCCGGGTTGCGCATCGCCAGGTCGATGGCGAGCGTCGTCGGGGCGCACGTCCCCACGCCACTCGAGAAAAACCCTAGGCGGTGAGCCGGAGCCGCTTGCGGGCACTGGCGTCATGCGGCGAGAACGACCAACTCCAAGCACTCTCCATGCACTGGTCCGTGTAGCGCTCCAGGTAATCCGAGTACCACTTGAGGAGGGTCGCCGCGCCGAGGTGGTCATAGATGAGGTCGTACTGCCTGCGGAACAGCGCCTCGTTCTCTGCTCGGAGTGCCGTGGGATCCCTCCGCAAGGTGGCGTTCACCTCGTCGAGTTCTTCTTGGGTCGTCGGCTTATGGTGAAGGAAGAAGCCGAAGTAGTGTTCGCAGAACCGCGTATACTCGACTGTATCGAGAATGAAGGTGTGCCACATCTCATCCAGGAGCCGCAGGGGGGCGGTGATGGCGAGCCCCGGTGCGTTCTCGTCCTGCTCCGTGAGGTAGGCGTTCAGCCAGAGCCACTTCTTGGTTTCCTCGAAGAGCTCCTCGGCCTCCGTCCTGGGCAGGTCCCAGGTCTTGAGGAAGCGTCGGATGACCTCCTCGTTTCGATACAGCAGAACCTCATCCAGCGTTGATGTCGTCATGGCTCCAGGGTCCTGAAGAGAGGGACGCTGACACCCAGGGGCGGGAAGTGCCAGGTCTGGGGGCGCACCACGCCGCGCGCGGGAGGAATCCGCCTTGTCCGCTGGGCGTTCGCGAAGGAAAGGCGGCGTGAAGCCTCCCGCGAGAGGCGAAGGCTTCACGCTTCCTGCTCTCACGCCGTGACTAGTTCGCGACGAAACAGAAGTGCCAGCAGCAGAGGCCGGTGGCGGTGTCCAGGTTCTTCGTCAGCATCGCATCGACCAGGGTCTTCTTGTCCATGTGCGTCTCCATGTGGGGGTGTACCGCGGTGCTACTGTTTTCATGGAGGCGGGGATTATTCTTTGTGATGCGCTGCTGGCGCCGAGGCCTTGATTTCCTCGGAGGGGGATTGAGCGGACGAGCGCTACGGGTCGCGGTCATCCGCCCCCGCCCGCTGCATGGGGGGGGCCTGCTCGGTTGTTAGGGACGTGGTACCGGGGCGAGTCTGGCACCTGGGGGCACCAAGAACACCGCCCGGGAGCACGGCCTTTTCTCCCGGAGCCCCCTCCGTGAGATAGCGCATGCTTCCGGGCGATGGGGCCGTGGCGGGCACGGCGCCACGGGCATTGCAACCTTGGTTTGAAAACCCTCAGGAGAGGTGGGCCCAGTGCATCCCAATGTCTTCCGGTTCCTTCCGGGGTGGGGTGAGCCGGAGCCGCATCGGGGCGGTGGCATCGTGTGGCGAGAAGGACCAGCGCCAGGCGCTCTCCAGATACTTGTCTGTATATCGTTCCAGATAATCCGAGTACCACTTGGCGAGTGTCTCCGGGCCTAGGTGGTCATAGATGAGCTCGTACTGCTTGCGGAACTCAGCCGCGGTCTCGGTGCGGAGTTCATCGGGATCCCGCTGCCGGGTGGCGTCCAGCGTGTCGATTTCCTCTTGGGTCGTCGGCTGATGGTGAAGGAAGTAGCCGAAGTACCGTTCACAGAACTGCGTATATTCGTATGTGTCGAGGATGAAGGTGTGCCACATCTCATCCAGGAGCCGCAGGGGGTAGGTGATGGCGAGTCCCGGTGGGCGTTCGCCTGGCTTGGTGAGGTAGGCGTTCAACCACAGCCACTTCTTGGTCTCATCGAAGAGGTCCTCGGCCTCCGCCCTGGGCATATCCCAGGTCTGGAGAAAGCGGCGGATGACCTCCTCGTTCCGATACCGCAGAACCTCTTCCAATGTTGCCTTGATCATGATTCCAGCGTCCTGAGGCGATGGGCGCCGACATCCGTGGGAAGGAAGCGCCGAGTAGGAGGGGCCGCACCACGCCGCGCACCGGGGAAATCCACCTCGTCCGCCGGGTGTATGCGGAGGAAAGGCAGCGTGAAGCCTCCAGCGGTCAGTGAAGGCTTCGCGCTCCCTGAACTCGTGCTGTCACTACCAGCAGCGACAGCGGCTCCGGCACTTCAGGTCGGTCACAGAGTCCAGGTTCTTCGTCAGCAGCGCGTCTACCAGGGTCTTCTTGTCCATGGCCATCTCCATATATGTGTGTGTTCACTTCTTGTGTGAGGAAGGAAGGCAGCGTGAAGTCCTCAGCGGTCAGTGAAGGCTTCGCGCCCCCTGAACTCGTGTTGTCACTACCAGCAGCGGCAGCGGTGACGGCACTTCAGGTCGGTCACGGAGTCCAGGTTCTTCGTCAGCAGCGCGTCTACCAGGGTCTTCTTGTCCATGATCATCTCCATATATGTGTGTGTTCACTTGTTGAGTGAGGAAGGAAGGCAGCGTGAAGTCTTCTTCAGCGGTCAGTGAAGGCTTCGCGCTCCCTGAACTCGTGCTGTCACTACCAGCAGCGGCAGCGGTGCCGGCACTTCAGGTCGGTAACGGAGTCCAGGTTCTTCGTCAGCAGCGCATCCACCAGGGTCTTCTTGTCCATGGCCTTCTCCAGTGTGTGTGTGTTCACTACGGTGCTTCCATTTGTATAGAGTCCGGAGACTTTTTTTATATTTTTCACTGGAGATTTCGTCGAGCGGCGCATACACCCGGAGAGCCAGAGGGGGCCTCTCTCGGCTGGCATCCCGAACTCAATATCTAGTGTTTGAGCGATTGCTGGGGAAGCGCTGCATGTTGTGGCTATTCGCCCCTGCTCGAGGACGTTGAGCAGGTATTGAGCTTTCCTGGGGAGCCATCGGGCGCCAACCACGCCTGGCCCGGTATCTCGCGCCCGCCCGACCGCGGGAGATGCAGTAGGGGCTTGCCCGCTTCCTCGAAAAAAACATCGCCCGGAAGCAACGCTTTCCCCCCGGAGCCCCTCCGTGGGTTAGCGCATGCTTCCGGGCGATGGAGCCGTGGCTGGCACGGCTCCCCTGGCTCGTGGAACGATGTCTCAGTTCTCTGGGAACGCGGTCCAGCCGGCCAGCCAGTTGTCCGTGCCCACCGCGCCCACGAAGCGAGCCGAGGTGTCGAAGAATCCATCCGTGGGCGGCACCGCGGCATTGTCTGGGTTGAGGGCTGGCGAGCCCGCGCGAGGAGCGAAGTCCGGCGTCTTCAAATCCAAGGCGCCCGTCAGTTGGGGGTCCACCACCTGGTTCTTATGCGCGGCGGCGAGGAAATGCTCGGGCTCCTTGAAGATGCTTCCGTCGGCCATCAAGGACGTGTCCGCCTGGATGGTGGTGCCAGAGGCGTCCTTCACCGGATTGGGTGCGTAGGGGATGCTCGTGGTATCGCCTTTGTTGGCATGGAAGAAAGTGTTCGTGAGGGACAGGTTACCCTCCTCGAACAGGGCCACGGACGCTCGGCCGTCCACGTCCACGGCCAGGTCCGGGAAGTACGCCACCACCGTGTTGCGCAGCTTGACGCCCGCGCCGGTATTGAACACGAGCCCCTCCTGCTTCGTGCCCGAGGCGGCCGCCGCTCGGTTGGAGCCCAGGAAGGTCGCGTTCCAGATCTCCGGCACCGAGCGCGGTGCGGCCGAGTTGTCGCTCTTGTTGCCGCTCGCCTCGATGCCCCGGTTGCCCACGGTGCTGTTCTGCTGCACCACCAGGTACTGCACCTTGCCGGTGTAGCCCAGGTCATAGTCCAGGCCGTCGTCGTCTGGCTGGGTGATGACGATGTGCTTGAGGTTCGCCGTACCGCCGAACATCTCCACGCCGTCATCCGCGCCCTTGTGCACCTGCACGTAGTCGATTTCCGTGAGCGAGCCGCAGCCGCCCGCCGTCAGGCCGTTGAGCTCGTTGTCCTTGGCGAGCTGGAAGCCGGCGAACTCGATGCGGGCGTACTTGAGCTTGCCGCAGTCGTGCGTGTCATCGTCGCCACCATAGCGCGTGCGCTCGTCCGAGCTGTTGGAGACGAAGCCCTCGATGCTCGTCTGTCCGCCCGCGGCGTTGATGCGCGCCCGGCCCAGCAGCACCACGCCGCCCCAGTCACCCGCAGCGCGCTCGCCCTCGTTGGCCGCGCTGGTGAAGACGATGGGCTTGTCCTTCGTTCCCACCGCGTGGAGCTTCGCGCCCCGGGTGATGATGAGCGCGCTGCCGTCCCCGCCCAGCACCTTCGTGCCCGCCTCGATGGTGAGCGTGCCGCTCTCCACGAAGATGTATTGTTTGAGCGTGTAGACCTTGTCGGCCGTCCAGGTGGTGTCCTGGGTGATGTTCTCGGCCACTTCCACGCTGGAGCCCTTGGTGGTGTTGCCGTTGGAAGGGACGACGGGGTCCTCGCCGCAGCCGGCGAGCAGGGACATGCCAAGGGTGAGGCCAAGCGCGAGACGCTTCATGGGGGAGTGTCCTGGGGTGAGGGGAAACGACAGGGATTAGAGGGACCAGCCGAGTGACGCGGAGAAGGCCAGTCCGGGGCGGTATTTCAGGATGGAGACGTCGCCCTGCTCGAGCGCGACGGTGGAGTTGAGGAGGTTGGAGCCCGTGAGCTTGAGTTGCGTGCGCTCGCCCAGCTTCTGGCTCACCGTGAGATCCAAGCGGTGGAAGGGCACTTCGTAGACGTCTGGCAATCCCTGCACGCCGACTTCACTGATGCGCGGGCCGGAGACGTTGTAGAGCAGCGCCACTTCCGTGCCGCTCTCGGTCCGCTCGTAGCCGAGGTTGAGGTTGATGACATACGGAGACTGGCCCTGCATGGGACGCTGGCTGTTCGTCTGCGACCCCAGCTTGCGGGGATCCGTCAGGAGGATGTTGGACTGGATGAGGGTGAGGTTGGCCGCGGCGCGGAAGCGGGAGAGCGCGGGGGAGATCCGGGCCAGCGAGGCGCGTGCTTCCAGCTCCACTCCATAGCTCCTCGCGCCGTCCGCGTTTTCAAACACCAGGTCACCGGACTGGGGATTGTTGATGACGCGCTCGATGGGATCCTGGAACCGCTTGAAGAAGGCGCTGGCGGCGAGCACCTCGTTCTCTCCCACGAACCACTCCGCGCGGGCGTCGACGTTGTGGATGCGCGTCTCCACCAGCGTGGGGTTGCCGGACACGTTGCGGCGGCGCACGAAGTCGTAGAAGAGGAAGGGCGCCAGCTCCCGGAACGTCGGCCGCGCCAGCGTATAGCTATAGCCGGCGCGCAGGTTCACCTCGGGGGTGAGCGAGTAGATGGCGTTGAAGGCCGGCAACACGTCCAGGTACTTCGCGTCGCTGCTCGTGGTGGGCGTGGGGTCGAACGGGCTGTGGGCGGTGAGCTGCTGCATGGATTGCTCCACGCGCACGCCTCCCACCAGGCGCAGGGGCTCCACGGGCTTCATGTCCGCCGTCACGAAGCCAGCGAAGATGCCCAGGTAGGCGTCATAGGCGTCGTCGTTGCGCGTCACCTCGCGCAGGCGGATGCCCTCGCCCAGGTGGTCGGGTCCAAAGAGCTGCTCGGGAGGCAGCGAGGCATCCACCGGCACGTCGGTGCGCTGATAGCGGAAGCGCCGCGCGGAGAAGTCGCGGAAGGACATCTGCGCGAGGCCTCCCGCCTTCACGCGCACGAGCGACAGGGGCAGGGTGAGGCTCGCGCTGCCTCCGGTGGAGTTCTCCCCCAGCGAGGCATAGAAGCGCTCGCCGCTGTTGGGCTGGTTGGGAAAGGAGAAGCGGCCGCTGGGGCTGCCCAGGTCGTCCGCGTAGAGGGTGTCGCGCGTGTCCGGATCCTGTCGCTCCACGCGGCTGAAGTTCGCCTGCCAGTCCAGCTCCGCGTCGTTCAGCCCGTTGAGGCGGTGAAAGCCGCGCAGTTGGTTGAAGGACAGGTAGCGCGAGGTGAATTGCAGGCGGGAGCCCTCGTACAGTTCCGAGCGCTCGTTGTTCACGCCACTCGAGCTGAACGTGGCGGTGTCCGTGCCGCGCGTGTAGAGGCTGAAGAGGGTGAGCTCGTGGTCGCGGTTGAACTGGTAGCCCACGCTGGCGAGCCCACTGAGGTTGGCGCCCGAGGTGCCCTGGAGCGTGGTGGCGGCGTCACGCGCCTCGATCTGCTGCTCCTGCCGGATGGCGCGGGCGAACTCGGATACGCGGGCGGCCTCGCGGTGCCCGTAGTTGACGGTGGCCAGGTAGCCCAGGCGCTGGTTGCCCGAGCGCAGCGTGTCACCCACGGACAGGCCCAGACCCAGGTTGGGCAGCGCGGTGGTGCTCCTCGGCGCCCAGACGTTGGGGAAGCTCTTCCAGGTGTCCACCGAGTTGCCCAGCCGCTCGTCGCGCGGCACTCCCGCGGGCAGTTGCCGGTTCGCTCCCGCGAAGCCCAGCGTCTCCAGGAAGCCGCCCGGCTGGGTATTGCGCCGCTGGAAGGTGGACACGGTGTCGCCGGAGACGGTCAAGCGGGGCTTGAACTCGAACTGGCTCGGGTAGGTATTGGTCTCGATGAGCAGCGTGCCGCCGCCGAAGGTGCCCGGCAGGTCCGCCGTGTAGCTCTTCACCACGTTGAGGTTGGCCAGCAGGGTCGTGGGGAATAGATCCAACGGGACGGAGGGCTCGTCCGGCTCGGGGCTGGGCAGGAGCGCGCCATTGAGCAGCGTCACCGCGTAGCGTCCTCCGAGCCCGCGCAGCAGCACGAAGCGGCCGTCCACCACGGTGGCGCTCACCACGCGCTTGACCGCGTCCGACGCGTTCGAGTCCGGCGTGCGGGCGATCTCCTGCGCGCTGATGGCGTCGGACACCGTGACGGCCTTCTTGCGCTCCTGCAACAGCGCGCCCTCGGCCCGGCGATCCGAACGCGCCTCGACCACGACTTCCTGCACCGCGCCCGCGTCGGCGCTCAGCCCCACGTCCAGCCGCGTGGCCTTGCCCGCTTCCACGGTGACGCCCGTGATGCGGCGGCCCTCGTAGACATCATAGAAGACGCGCAGGTCGTACCGGCCGGGCGGCAGCGCGAGCCGGTAATTCCCATCCACGTCCGTGAGCACCGTCTTCTGCGCTCCGGAGACGACCTTCACCGTGGCCTCGATGAGGGTTTCCTTCGTCTGCGCGTCGCTCACCTGGCCATGGATGCCGGTGAAGCCGGGGGGCGGCGTGGCGGACTCCTCCAGGCCCTCGTCCAGGTCCTCCTCGGCGGAGGGCGCGGGGGCGGGTGCATCCGGCTCGCGCGGCACGGTCTGGATGGGCAGGACGTCGTTGGTGGGAGCCTGCGCCAGCGTGGGCGAGGCCATCAGCAGGAGCGCCATCAGACAGGCGCGGACGGAATCAGGACGGAAAGACAACACGGGTCTCCTCACCAGCGGGCGCGCGCGAGAGAACGCGACGCCCGTGGCAACAAGAGGGAGGGAATGTGAAAGGGAGGCGAGTGGCGCGTGGATTTCAGGTCACGGCGCCGAGGGCTCGGCGACCGCGTCCGGTACCACGGCGACGGTGACTCCACCGCCCCGCGCCAGGTCCAGCACGTCCATGGCACTGCCGTACGGCACGTCGTTCTCCGCGTCGAAGAAGACGATCTTGTCCGGGCGGGCGTTGAGCATGCGCTGAAGCCGCGCCACCACCTGCTCGCGAGGCACGTCCTCGCGGTTGATCTGCATCACCCCGGCCTTGGTGAGCGTGAGCACCACCGGCGGCGGGGCTCCCGCCGGAGGCGGCGTCACCTCCGTGTCGTCCGCCTTGCCCGGCACGTCCTGCCACATCTGCTTGGTCATCAGCGGGGTGACGACCATGAAGATGATGAGCAGCACCAGCACCACGTCCACCAGCGGCGTCACGTTCATCGCGGGCCGGATGCCGCCCTTGCCACCACCGAGATCGAAAGCCATGACGGTTCAGTTCCTATTGCTTCGGTGGTTCGACGACCTGCAACGAGATGCCGGGAAAGCCGATGTCCTGCAGCGTCTTGAAGATGGCGCGCACGTCGGCGTAGCGCGCGGCCCGGTCCGCCTTGAGCACCACGCGCGCCTGGTCGTCCTTCGCGTGGATGCCGCGCAGCTTCTCCACGAGCTCTTCCCGAGGCAGCTCCTGGCGATCCAGGAAGAGCGCGCCTCGGGCGGTGAGGCTCACCGTGGTGGGCGTGAGGGAGTTGTCCTCGCCCTTGTCCGCGTGGGCCGCCGCGGGCAGCTCCACGGCGGCGCCCGCTTCCAACTGCGGCGTGACGACCATGAAGATGATGAGGAGGACGAGCACCACGTCCACCAGCGGTGTCACGTTCATCTCGGGCACGAGGCCCGCGCCCCTACGCCGGGCGGACATCGAGCCCCTCCGCGCGGGCCGCGCGCTCCACGCCCAGGGCCAGCGCTCCCTCGTGGCGCACCGGGACGGCGGCCGTGCCGTGCGCGTCCTCCAGGTGGTCCATGAACTCGCGGCGCGCCAGGTCCAGCGACAGGAGCAGCGCGTCGGCGCGCGTGGACAGCAGGTTGAACATCAGCACCGCGGGGATGGCCACCAGCAGGCCGAGCGCCGTGACGACGAGCGCCTCGGAGATGCCCGCGGACACCGCGCCCAGGCCCCCCGAGCCCGTCTTGGCGATGCCGGCGAAGGACTCGATGATGCCCACCACCGTGCCGAGCAGTCCGACGAACGGCGCCACCGAGCCCACCGACGCGAGCACGCTCATGCCCCGGCGCACCTCGGCCGTGACGCGCTCGTAGAGCCGTTCCAGCTCGCGCCGCGTCAGCTCCACCGAGCCCAGCTTGCCCTGCGGGGCCTCCTTGCGCGCCAGGTACGCCTTCACCCCGCCGCCGAGCAGCTTCGCCAGGCTGCTCGCCCGGGCCTTGGAGGCCTCGACGACGAACTGCTCGTGCTGCTGGGACTCGAGCATCCGGCCCGCGCGCGCGGCGAAGCTCCGGTCCGATGCCTTGGTGCGGAAGAAGAAGAGCAGCCGCTCGAAGAAGACGACGAGCGAGGCCAGCGCGAAGGCCAGCAGCGTGTAGGCGATGCACCGGGCGAAGAAGCCCATGTGGTGGTAGATGTCGATCAGATTGAAGTTCATCTGGGGGCTCCGGCGAGAGACGGCGTGAGGGGCACCGCGACAGCGGGCGCTACTTGAGGCGGAAGGGAATCTTCACGATGCGGTAGACGGAGGTGGGCTGCCCGGCGACGAGCGCGGGCGAGTAGCGCCACGCCTTCACGGCGGCGACGGCGGCACCCACGAAGGGCTCTTCCCCGCGCATCACCTTGACGGTGCCCACGCGGCCCTCCTCGTCGACGACGATCTTGAGGATGACCAGCCCCTCCTGGCCCCTGGAGCGCATGTCGGCGGGGAACTCGGGGGAGACGTTGGAGTCGAGCTCGCGGGGCGGGGTGGCGCTCTCGGGCAGGTTGATGGGCGCGGCGCGCGGCGTGAGCGAGCCCCCCACCGTGCCCGTGCTGTTGATTCCCGTCACGAGGGCGCCGGCCACGAGCGCTCCCGTGCCGCCCACGGCGATGGGCGCGGCGGCCACGGCGTTCGCCGCGTCGGTCTCCGGCGGCTTCTCCACCGGGATTTCCTTGGGCGCGAGCATGGCCGCTGGCGCGGCCACGGTGGGAGGGGGCGGCGGCTTCGCCTTGGGCTTGGGTGGAGGCGGAGGAGGCGGTGGCGGGGGCTTCACCTCGACGACCACGGGCGGAGGCGGCGGCGGACGGAACACCACGTCCACCCGCTTCTCCTGGATGACCTGATGGACCTGCTGCCCCACCATCACCGCGCCCACGCCGAGCAGGGCACAGACACCCAGCGAGGCGACGGCGGAAAGCGCGAAGCGCCGGGCGGACTGGGTGTCGGTGGCGCTGTCGTATGTCTCGAACATGGCGTCTCGCCGTATAGCGAGCGCATGTCTCGAACCTGTTCAGCCCCGGTGACAATTCTTGGTGCGGCAAGTGACGCACACGTCACGGCGATCTGCGCGGGTGGACTTCACAGGTGGGCCGTGAGTCCAGGGAATACGGGGCAGGCAGACGGTCGGGGGGACGCTCCAGGTGGGGCTCCTGCTTGGTCACCGGGGCGAACCGTGAGAGTGTTTCCGACCATGTCGGCCGCGCAGCTCCAGGACATGGAGCAGGGAATGTTGGGCCCCTACTTCCTCCTGGGCAAGTTGAGCTCGGGAGGCATGGGCGTGGTGTACCGCGCGCGTCACGAGGACACCGGGGCCGTCGTCGCCCTCAAGACGGTGAAGGTCCCCGAGGCGGCCATGCTCCGGGGCATCCGCCGGGAAATCCATGCCTTGCGGCGCATCCAGCACCCGGGCGTGGTGCGCGTGCTCGCCGAGGGCGTGCAGGACGGCCTTCCCTGGTACGCGATGGAGCTGCTCGAGGGCATCACCCTGCGGCGCTACATTGACGCGCTGTGGCGGCGGGATGCGCCTTCCCTGGAGGTGGCCACCCAGGCCGTCTCCGCGCCCATGCCCTCGGAAGGTGAGAGTTCCGACCCCTCGTTCCGCGCCTATCAGCCGCCCGAGTCGTCCCAGCGCCGCGCCGCCGCCCAGGGGCGGTTGGGCGAGGTGCTCACCCTGTCGCGCCGCCTGTGCGCCTCGCTGGCCTTCCTCCATGGCGAAGGGCTCGTCCACCGCGATCTCAAGCCGGAGAACATCCTCCTCCGCCCCGAGGGCACCCCGGTGCTGGTGGACTTCGGTCTGGCGGCCAACTTCGGTGGGCCGCTCGGGCGCGAAGCGCTCGACGTGTCTGGCAGCATGGAGGGGTCCTACATCTACATGGCCCCCGAGCAGATCAAGGCCGGCCTGGTGGATGCGCGGGCGGATCTCTACTCGCTGGGCTGCATCCTCTATGAGCTGGTGGTGGGCCAGCCGCCCCATCCCGGCGCGGGGTGGGACGTGCTGCGGCGGCACCTGCGCGAAACGCCCCACGCGCTCTCGCAGTGGGTGAGCGGTGTGCCCCCGGAGCTGGACACGCTGGTGACGCGCATGCTCGCCAAGGTGCCGCGTGAGCGCATCGGCTTCGCGGCGGACGTGGGCGCGGTGCTCGCGGACCTGGGCGCGGAGGGGCTGCTCCAGGACGGCCCGAGCGCGCCCCGGCCCTACCTGTACCGGCCCGAGTTCGTGGGCCGCCATGAGCTGGTCGCGGAGATGAATGCCCTGCTGGACCGTGCCCGGGATGGTGCGGGCGGGTGTCTGCTCATCGGCGGGGAGAGCGGCGCGGGCAAGACGCGCGTGGTGATGGAGTGCTCGGTGTCCGCGAGCCGTCGTGCCTTCCGCGTCGTCACCGGGGGCAGCCAGCCCCTGTCGGGCGGTGGCTCGGGCGAGCAGCGCTTCGGCGAGCCGCTGCATGCCTTCAAGCCGCTGCTCCAGGCCGTGGCCGACGAGTGCCGGCACCGGGGCATGGAGGAGTCGGAGCGGCTGCTCGGGGCGCGCGGCCGGGTGCTCGCCCTCTATGAGCCGTCGCTCGCGGATCTGCCCGGCCAGGAGTCGTGGCCCGAGCCCCCGCGCCTGCCGCCCGTGGCCGCGCGCGAGCGCGTCATGCGCTGCCTCGCCGAAACACTCACGGCCTTCGGCGCGAAGAACCCCGTGCTGTTGGTGATGGATGACCTGCAGTGGGCCGACGAGCTGTCCCTGGGCGTGCTCGACTTCCTGCGCGAGGGCTTCCTCGGCACCGCGCCCGTGCTGGTGGTGGGCACCTACCGCACCGAGGAGCTGGACACCGCGCTGCGGCTGCTCATCCAGGCCCCGGGCGTGGAACACCGGGCGCTCGGCCAGCTGGACGCGCCGGTGGTGGCGCGCATGGTGGAGGACATGCTGGCGCTGGCCTCTCCCCCGGCCGCCTTCGTGCGCTTCCTCACCACGCGCTCGGCGGGCAACCCCTTCTTCGTGGCCGAGTACCTGCGCACCGCCATCGACGAGCGGTTGCTCTACCGCGACATCTTCGGGCGCTGGCAGGTGGCCGCCGGGAACGACACGCTGGAGCGGCTGCACGAGGAGCTGCCCCTGCCCGGCGTGCTGCACGACCTGGTGGGCCGCCGCCTGGAGGGCCTGGGCGCCGGGGCGCGCGCGCTCCTGGAGGTGGCGTCGGTGTTGGGCCGCGAGCTGGACGCGGACGTGCTGACGGACGCCGCCGGGCTCGGAGACCTCCAGGAACTGGAAGCGCTCGAGGAGCTGCGCGCGCGTCACGTGCTGGAGGACGCCGGGGGCGGTGGGCTGCGCTTCGTGCACGACAAGCTGCGGGAGATCGCCTACGAGGGCGTCCTGCCCGAGCGGCGCCGCGCGCTGCACCGCGACGTGGCGCTCGCGCTGGAGGCCCGGGACGTGTGGGGGGGCGTGTCGCCCGCGCTCTACCCCGTGCTCGCGCACCACTGGGAGCAGGCCCAGGACGACGTGTGGACGTTCGAGTACCTGGAGAAGGCGGGGACCCACGCGCTCGCGGCGGGCGCGAACGTGGAGGCCAGTGGCTACCTGCGCCGCGCGCTGGAGCTGGAAATCCAGCGGGGCGAGGCCACCGGTGTCCGCCTGGGCGCGGACCGCCGCGCGCGCTGGGAGCGGCTGCTCGCCGAGGCCATGCACGGCCTGTCCGACTTCGACGCCTGCATCTCCCACAGCCAACGCGCGCTGGAGGAGTTGGGCCGGCCCCTGCCCACCACCGAGGGCGGGTGGCGCGGCTTCCTGGTGGCGCAGACGGCCCGGCAGGTGGTGCACCTGCTGCTGCCCCGGCGGTGGCGGCGGGAGGTGGATCGGCAGACGCGCGAGAGCTTCGGCGCGGCGGCGCTCGCGGCCCTGCGGCTCGCCGAGTGCTACTACTGGCGCTACGATCCGTTCCGCATGATGGCCACGGCGCTCCTGGCGGCGAACCTGGCCGAGCGCGCGGGACGGGACGAGAAGGTGCTGCGGTTGTACGGGCAGCTGGGCTCCATCGCGGGCTTCGGCGGGCTGGACTCCCTCGCGCTCGCCTACTTCCGCCGTGCGCAGGGCGAGGGCCAGGAGGTGGAGGACCCCAGCGCGGCGGCCTTCGGCCTCATCGTCGAGTCCATGTACCACTCGAGCTTCGCGCGCTGGAGCCAGGCGGCGCTCAAGGCGAGCGAGGCCCAGGGCCTGCTCTTGCGGCTCGGGGACAAGGGCGAGTTCGATCTCACCGAGGTGCTGCTCGGGCACGTGGAGTTCTACACGGGCCAGTTCGAGCCGACGCTCGCGCGCTTCGGGAGGATTCGCGAGTCCGCGCACAAGCGGGGGCACTTCCAGCACGAGGTGTGGGCCACGTACACCCTCGCGCGCGGCCTCGTGGCGCTGGGCCGGTATGACGAGGCGATGCCGCTCTTGCGCGAGTCGGCCGAGCGGCTCAAGGGCAAGCATGATCCGCTCTCGCACATCATCACCCAGGGGCTGCTGTCGGCGGTGTACCTGGAGCGTGGCGAGTGGGAGCGGGCGCGGGACGCGGCGGACGAGGTGATGGCGCTCGCGAGGCGCTATCAACCCATGCTCTTCACGGAGGGCCAGGGTTACGAGGGCGCCGCGAGCACGTACCTGGCGCTGTGGGAGCGCGAGCGGGTGGGGAAGGAAGGACGGCCGCCGCCGGTGGCGGAGGAGGCGCGGAAGGCGTGTGCGCGGCTGACGGCGTTCGCGCGGCGCTTCCCGCTGGCCCGGCCCATGGCGCTGCGCTTCCAGGGGCGGCTGTCGTGGCTGTCGGGACAGACGTGGCGGGCGCGCCAGGCCTTCAAGCGCGGAGCGAAGCTGGCCCACGCCCAGGGCATGCCCTACGACGAGGCGCTGGCCTGGCTGGAGCTGGGACGCGTGGCGGAGCCAGGCAGCGTGGAGCGCGAGGCCTCTCTTACCCGGGCCGCGGAAGGCTTCTCCCGGCTGGGGTGCACGGTGCTCGCGCGTCGGGCCGAGTCGCTGCGCTCGTCCGGCGCGTCGTAGGCTGTCTCCCGACGTCATGGCGACGCCCGCGCGCTGAGCGGAGGCGGTGTCAAACCGTCGAGTCTGACGCCTTTCCCACGCTCACCGCAGGGGGACAGACTGCCCGATGAGGTAGGTGATGGTCATTCCCCTCACGCGCTGGACTCCGCTCCTCCAGCGGTACCCCTCGCCGCCGAGCCCCGTTGTCAGCCTCTCGAGATCCTCGGGAGCATAGGTCCGCAGCGAGGACACCACGCCATCCCACAGGACGAGCAGGGGGATGAGGGGCACCAGATAGGTGAGGGCCAAGCGCCACCAGCGCAGCGGGCGGATGAGCGGGGTGAATCCCCACACCAGGGGGATGACGAGCAGGAACTGGCCGAGGAGGTACGGCAGCGAGCGCTGGGTGAGCTCGAAAGCGGCGAAGGGAACCCCGCGCGCGGCGGCATCCGCCAGGATGGCGCGGGCCCTCTCCGGAGGGAAGTGGTGCAGCCCCTCGAAGAGGGTTCGCACCCCTGTCAGCTCCTCGGGGATGCGAGTGGCGTCGACCGGGGTGTCGCGGTAGTGCGCGCCGGGCGGCAGATCCTGCCTCGGGGTGGGATGGAGGTCCGTGAGCACCACCTCGGCCCGGTCGTGCACCGCCCGCAGCGCGGGGAGCAGGGTGCGCCACGGGCCCCCCGCGCCGGAGCAGAGGTCGACGACCCGGTCCGTGCCCGCCGTGCGGAGCAACTCCGCCAGTTGCGGCGCCACGCTGTCGTAGGGCCGCATGCGATCGAGCACGATGCGCAGGTAGTCGACCTCGCCACGGCGCAACGGCTCGGGCAGCCATGGCTGATCGAGGAACTCGAAGAGTTGGAGACGAGGGATCAGGGGCATCGAGAAGAGGATAAAGCCCGCTCGCGGTTCGAGTCCTCTGCCTTCCGAGCTCAACCAGGGCCGCACCGACGAGAGGATGCGCTTCCCTGAGTACCCTTGGGAAGGCGAGCCCACCACGCGATTAGAAGCAGCCCTTGCGCAGGTTGATGCCGTATTCCAGGTAGGCCTTGAGGCAGCACACCATGTGCATCCACCCGCCGCAGTTGCCATAGGAGAGCTCGAGCCCCTTGGGCGTCTCCTTCCAGCCCGACTCGGAGATGGACACCAGCGTCGAGTGGGCATCCACGGGCGTGAAGCGCATCTCCACTCGCGTATCCGCCTCGTCCTCTCCGCTCCCCCACGTCAGGACGATGCGTTCGTTCATGACGACCTGCCGGACCTGGACAGGGAAGGGAGGGACCGCCGGCTCGGAGAACGCCCACTGGACCGTCGTGCCCTCGACCAGGGGGCCGCTCGCCTCGGACGTGAAGTAGCCGGTCAGCTTCTTCGGGTTGTAGACGCCGTCGAAGACCTCGGCCACCGGCTTCTGGATCTTCACCTGCACCTTGAATTTCAGCTCCATGACGCGCTCCTCTTCCCATCAGACATGTTATAAATCTACAACATGTCGGCCGAGGAGCAACAGGACCAGGTGTTCAAGGCGCTCTCGGATCATCGGAGGCGGGAGATCCTCGATTTGCTCCGGGACGAGCCGAGGACGACGGGAGCGCTGTGCGAGCACTTCACCGGGCTGGACCGGTGCACGGTGATGCAGCACCTGGGCGTGTTGGAGAAGGCCGGGCTGGTGCTCGTGAGGCGCGAGGGCCGCACGCGGTGGAACTACCTCAACCCGCTGCCCATCAAGGACATCCATGACCGGTGGATCAGCCGCTACGCCACGGGCGCCGTGGCGCTGCTGGCGCGGATGAAGCGCGACATGGAGGGGGAGTGAGGCCAGGCACGGTGGGTGGGCCTCGAAAACGAACAGGGGGCGCTCCCGGTTCGGGCGCGCCCCCCTGGGGACCGCACGGCGCCCTGTCGCTCAGGGCACCGCCAGGTTGATCATGTAGTAGAGGCCGTTGAGGTACGTGTTCAGGGCATTCATCAGCATGGGCAGCACGGTGATGATGGCCACCCCGCCGGCGAGCGCCAGGACGTGGACGACCATGGAGTACTCGACCATCGCCTGACCGCGGCGCCGCCGCCAACGGACGGGCAGTAGTGGATGCTTGGGGTTCGAACGCGCGGTCATCACTCCTCCTTCACCTTCACGCCCGGAGGTGGTTTGGGCATTTTGATGTGCTCCTTCATGTACTGGCCGTCGATGCGGCCCTTCTCGCGGCAGCTTCCATCGCACGCGATGACCATCTTGTCGCAGTTGGCCTCACAGGCCGCCTTGGCCTGCGGCATCTTGGACTTCGCACAGGGGTCCGTGCACATCTGGGCGAGCAGGTCGCACTGCTCCTGGCACGTTTCCGGGACCTTGGTGATCTTCGGAGGAGTCGCAGTGGGTGGCTTGGCCGCTTCCTTCTTGGTGGGGGCGGCGAAGGCCCCTCCCGCGGAGAGCCCGAGACACAGCGCCAGGGTACGAATGAGGAGGGAATTCATGGGGCTTCTCTATGGATCGAACCACACGAGGGACACGGCCACGGCCGAGGGATCCTCATGGGGTTTGGCGGTGACGGACAGCATGGAACTGCCCTTCTGGTAGCTTTCCATCCCTGGCAGGCCCTCGTCCACGGGGGTGGGGCTGTAGCCGCGCTTGAGCAGTTCCTCGTGGTAGAACGCCCGGACCTTCTGCGGCGTGCTGGCTCTCACCACGAAGAACGCACTGCGCGAGGACAGTCCGGGCTCCAACTGCTGAATGGCGGTGGGCGGCTCCGCGTTGGGCGGCTGGGGTAGTCCATCCGGTAGCGTCTTCTGCTCGGCGAGGAGATCCTCGGGGTTGCCGACGGAGGCCAGGATGATCGTCCCCGCGCCATGGGGCACCAGGGTGAGGGTCTTGAGGTTCTTGCTGCCCGGAGGGCGGAAGCTCATGTACAGCAGCCCCGCCTGCTCCACCTTGCCGCGCATGACGTTGGCGACACCCACCTTCTCCAGCGATCCCTCGTAGTACTTCATCACGATGTGGGGCGGCTCATCGACGATGAGCGAGGAGATCTGCATCCGGGCGCCGTTGATGAGGGTCTGCTCGCCCATGGGCTCGGGGCGGACCCCCTGGTAGGTGCTGAACGCGAACGGATCCAGATCCGGCGGGGGTTCTGGCTCTGGGGGCGTGGGGGCGGTGACCTCGCGCACGAGCTCCTGCCAGTTGGCGGCCTTGGGCGCGACCGTGGGCGCCTTGGCCTTCGCCGAGGGTGCCGCCTCACCGGACGCGGCTCCCGCGGACGTGGCTCCGCAGAGCAGGGCGATGAGCAGACCGCGGCTCATTGGCACGCGCCGTCCTTCTGCTCCGTCTTGCAGCCCATGTAATACAGGCCGCGCTTGTTGTAGGCGGTCTGGTACTTCGTGTTGACGCTCTTGAAGGGCGTGGATTCGAACTTGGAGTTCGACATCAAATCCAGGGCGGGGCCCTTGGTCAGTCCGGGGGACTGAGGCTTGTAGCGCGCGACCATGAACACGCCCCCCACGGTGGGCAGGAAGCCCACCTCGCGGATGCTCCCGACTCCGGGGGGGACCATCATCTTGAGCTGTGACTGCGCCGTCGAGGTGAACTGGAGCGCGGCGGCAGTGACGAGCCCGTACGTCGCGATCGCGCTGGTCGTGGACATGTTCACCACCCGGTCATAGAAGGGATTGCCGTTCAGGTTGTTGTAGGAAGACAGGAGGTCGCGGTCACCGAGGTCCGCGTCCGCGATCTTCTCCTGCTGCTTCGGCGTGCGCTTCGCACCGGTCTCGAGGGCCCAGGTGTTGAAGAACACGGAGCCCTTCTCGGTGGCCACGATGTTGCGGTCCCTGCCCTGGTACTGGTGCGAGTCCGAGCCCTTAGCACGCGTGGTCAGGTTGGAGAGACTAACGTCGGTGAACTGCGTGAAGAGCTTCTCCGGCATGAGGTAGTTGTAGATGAAGCCCTTGGCATCGCAGCGCACCGCCCCACCCTTGCTGTACGAGCTCGCGAACGAGGGCAGCATGACCGGATCCAGGGCCCAGCTGTTGTCATCCTCCATGGAGCACTTGAACTGGGTATCCGAGCCCGCGTCCGCCTCGAAGCGGTAGGTGTACTGGGCCGCGAAGTAGATCTTGTGGTGCTTGGGGTGATTGTGATTGCCGTTGATGCGATTGACATCTCCGAGGCCCGGCGAACCGGGCTCGGCGCCATCCTCGAACGCGGAGGTGTGGTCCGAGTAGGAGGAACGCGAGGCGTAGAAGGACTTCTCCCAGCCGGGCGCGTCCTTCCAGGCGCTGGGCTTGGGATCGGGATCGTCTCCCCGCTGCTGCGGCGTGTCTTCCCGGTAGCGCGCCCGCTGTTTCTTGATGTCGTTTTCTCCATTCAGGGTGGAGATGTCCCAGACGCTCGAGACGACGGACTCCTGCAGGTCCAGCTTCATGTAGGCGGCATCCATCAGGAAGAACGCGTACAGAAGCATGGGGAGGATGACGATCATCAACAGCACGGTCTCCACCATGGCGGCGCCCCGCCGGCGGCGAGAGGTGCTTCCGGGCACGAAGGTTCGTGGAGAGGGGATCGAGCGATTCATTGGACGTTCACTCCATTGCCGCCGCTGCCGGGCACCGCCTGTGCACCGCCCACCAGGATGGCCGCGTTGGAGTCCACGACCGTCAGCGTCGTCGCGATGTCCCGCGTGGTCATGGGGTGCAGCTTGGCGCGCCAGTAGGGGTTGAAGAGATTGGGGTAGTCGGACCAGTCGCCGATGCGGTGATAATAGACCTGCGCCTTGGAGAAGGCCTTGGTGGGCGAGTTGTTGGTGAGCGTCAGCACCCCGTCCGTGGGGCCCACGTGGGTGATGCGCACGGTGCCCGTGCCATCCTTGGCGACCTCGTAGGGCCCGCGCTTTCCAAACTCGTTGACCCGTCCATCCGTGGTCGCCGTGGCGTAGACGGCCGGCTGGTTGTACGGGTAGGTGTCCCCGATGTTGAACTCGAGGAAGCGGTGCATGTCCAGCTTGGGCGAGGAGTGGGCACTGCCCGTGTGGGGGCTGCCGGTGATCGAGAAGAGCCCGTTGGCGTGGACCTGGTTGTCACCACTGGTGATCCGGGCCACTCCAATGGGGCCCAGCAGGGGGAGCAGGGCCCCTCCCACTCCGTGCCGCCAGGTGCCCATGAGCGCGGAGTGATCATACGAGGACATGCTCTTGCCCTCGATGTTCGCCGCGACGTCCCGGGTCAGGAGGGCCATGGCCCCTGATTGACCTGGAAAGGAGCCGGTGGCCGTGACGCCCGTGCGGCCGCTCATGCCTCCCGGTGCCTGCACCACGAGCCACGTCCCATTCGGCCCTATCCAGATGGTCTCCGACTTGACGAGCTGGGCGAGCTGGAGAAACAACAACGTGTCGGCGATGGGGGCGCCCTTGCGGTTCCACGCGAAGTCCTGTCGGGTGGCGTTCACCGTCTCGGCCATGATGCGCCGCTTGCGCTGCTCGTTGGACTCGAAGACCTGGTTCCACTGCTGGACGTTCTGGATGCTCAGCGTCATGGGGTCGCTGGTGACGGACGCGGCCTTGGACATATTGTCCGCCTTGAGGTCACCGAACTCACCCTTGCCCAGGGCGACCAGCACGCCCGCCTTCACCGCCTGCTGGGAGGCATGGAGGGCTCCGATGTGGAGATTCAGGGCGGACATGACGTTCTGGGCGGACCGGTCCACGTTCTGGACTTTCTTGGCCACCTTTTGGGAGAGCGCGTCGATACCCAGGCCCACCGCGTTCAATTCCGCCTCGACGGCATGGATGCAGTGGCTGAAGCAGCAGGGCCCGCCCCAGCAGCACATGCACTCGGCGGTCTCCTGCGCGGCGATCTCGGTCATGATGGCCGCAGCGCTGAGCCGCAGGTCGGTCAGCATCGTCGCCTCGGACATGTAGGCGTGCAGGTTGGCCATGCTGACGTAGGACGAGGCGATGGCCCGGTTGGTATAGGCGAAGTAGTTGAGCGACCGGGCCTCGATCACCGCCAGGGAGAACGCCTTGGCGTCCGCGTAGTTCTGCAGCCTTATCTTCTGCTGCACCGACACCGTCACGTTGATGGTCATGAAGACCACCAGGGCCAGCACCACCAGCGAGACGACGCCGAGGATCATGGCCTGGCCGCGTGAACGCGGGCCCCGGCTGTCTGCCGGAGTGCGGCGCTTCAGGACTCGAAAAAGCGTCTTCATGGAGTTCTCGCTACGGCTAGGGCTTGTAGTGGATGCACTCGTTCGTCTTGGGGAGCGCGAACTTGCCGAGGAAGATGTTGCTCTGCATGCGCATGGCGTAGCTGACGTTGATGGGGATGGTGTAGATGCGCATCGCCTCCAGCGCCCGGACCGTCGAGGCCTGGGTCGCGGTGGAGGGTTTGTTGGGCACCCCCTTCTGCGTCATCATCAGGACCGAAGGCAGCGTGGCGCCAATATACGTCCGGGTGATGATCCAGTTGGCGAACGGAATGGGCATCCGGTAGAGCAACTGCAGCTGCGCGCGCAGACGCAGGCGGTTGTATTGCCGCATGCCCGCGCCCGTTTGAGGATCCATGTCGGGATCCTCCGAGATCATCAGCCGGGGATCATCGAAGTCCACCTCGTTGCGGCTGCCCCGTCCGTGCAATGCCGACTGGTGCCCCGCCGCCAGCGCCTGGGTGCCCGATCCACTGAGTTCTCCGTCCGTGGGGCCGCAGATGACGATCTTCACCATCTGCCCCACGCCGAGTGAGTTCTCCGCGAGCAGGCGGGTGTACTTGGTGAGCGCCTTCGTGCTGCTGTCGTTGGGGAGGATGCGCTTGCCCTGGGTGTCCGTCAGCACGGGCATCAGGTGGAAGAGGGCCGCCGCCTCCATCGCCTTCTGGCTCGCGTTGTGCATGGCGCCCACGCGCACGGCCCGGTACGCGGCGTACTTGGCCATCACGCGTGCCTGGGCCATGAGTCCCAGTTGCAGGATTCCCAGGATCAGGAAGACATAGAGCGGGATGATCAGGGCGGTCTCCACCGCCACCTGTCCTGACTCCCGACCCCTGACTTGACCCCACATAGGTACTCCTCTCGTGAGGACCCAGCATAGGCGTATAGTCGGACACGACCATCGGTCAACTTGCCGGGTCCTCTCGCTTCTCGGGATTCGGGAGAAACCGGGGGGATGTAGGTCCAGGGCGCTCGCCGAGGGCCTGGAAGACCGGGCGGTCAAGCGTCGTCCGGGCACTCCTCCTGGGACTTTCCACGATTTCGGCTTGGCGCTCGGTCCCGGGATTTGGTGGTATCGGCTCAGGAGGATACATCATGCGCAATACGTGGCGGACCCTGGGAGTGGTGTTGACGCTGTCGGTCGCTGCATGCACCGGGTGCAACAACGATGGTGGCTCGGATGGCAATGGTAACGACACCGAGGACAACATCGTCTGCACGGGTACCTACAGCGGTGGCGCGACGGGCAAGGTGAAGTTCTGCAGCTTGTCGGCGCTCAAGACGTCCGATGGATCGCTGCAGTACACGCTGGAGATCGAGCCGGATACGAGCGGCACCGTGGTCAGCAACGACAACCTGACGCTCTTCACCAAGGGAGACCCCAAGAAGGGCACCTTCGCGCTGGATACCTTCACGGACGCGGTCAGCCGCATGTCCGTCCAGGGTGACAAGGACTACGAGTTGCTGCGCGCGAATGGTGCCCAGGCCGGCAAGGCGACGCTGACGATCGACACGGTGCCCTCCGGCTCGAACCTGGCCGGCAACAACGTCAAGTACGACAACTTCGTGGGCAAGGCGGAGGTCCAGTACGTGGCCCCCCAGGGTGCGGACTACACCGACACGGTCACGCTGACGCTGTCGTTCCAGCGCCAGTAGGCTGTTTCCCGGGCCCCGCTCGGCGCGTGAGCGGGGTTTCGGAGCGCGCCGAACCGAGGGGCCCGGGGCCCGTTCGAGCATCCCGTCCTCGATAGATGCCCGCCTTCATGCGTCACGGTTCCTCGAGAGGATGTGTGGCGCGGGCAGGGGGCGCCGCCGCGCTTGTGGCGGCGCTCACCGTGGGCGCCTTCGCCGTCCGGTTCGCGCGCCTGCTGGACAGCCCCGAGCCTCCGGGCACCGACGGCTATTACTACGTGATTCAAGTGGAGCGCTGGCTCGCCGAGGGCCACTTGCAGGTGCCCGACGCGAGCTGGGTCCTGCGAGCGCTCGCCCTGGGCGCCGCCGTGCTCGGGCCCATCCCCGGGGTGAAGGCCGTCAGCGCGCTCCTGGGCGCGATCTGTGTTCCATCGGCGTGGCTCGCCGGGCTCGCGCTGGGGCGGGCCTCGGGTGGAGCGGGCAGGGGGCTCGCCCTCGGACTGGCGGCCTGGGCCGCGGCCTCCCCGATGCTCACCCACCTCGCCGGAGACTTTCCCAAGACGCTCGGGGCGGTGGCTCCGCTGCTCCTCGCGCTCGCCTGGGCCGCCTCGGGATGGCGCACGGGGGCCTCGCTCCTGGGCGGCGCGGGCGCCGTGCTCCTGGCCGCCACCGCGCACCGGCTCGGGGCCTCGCTGCTCGGACTGGGCGCGCTGGGGGCCGGGCTGGGACTCCTGCTGCGCGGCCGCCAGGGCACGCCGGACCGCAAGGGGCCCCTCGTCCTGGTGGGAGGGCTCTGCGTCGCCGCCTTCGCGCTCCTCACCACGCTCCTGCCCAACCTGCTCCACCCCGAGGACCTGGAGCGCGTGTCCACGCAGCTCACGCTGTCTCCCGGGACTCCGCCTCCCTTCCCGTACTTCGCGCTGCGCCGTACCCGCCTGCCCGAGCAGGTGGAGCTGGGCGCCGCCTGGGGCGGACTCGTCATGGGGAGCGTGCTCCTGTGGCGCCGCCGCGACCTTCGCCCGCTCGTCCTGGGGCTCCTGCTTCCCCTGGCCGTGTGCCTGTGTCCGCTCTGGCGAGGGGATGTGCTCGACCTGGGCTACCGCACCTCGCTCCTCGCGCCCCTGTTCGCCATGCCCCTGCTCCTGCTCGCCGGGGCCGAGGCGCTCCCGAGGTTCCAGCTCTCCCGTGGGGCCGCCGCGTTGCTGGCGCTCGGGTGCGTGCCCCTGGCGCGCACTGGCTTCGAGCCCACGGCGACGCCGCCCTATGCCCGCTACCGGGCGCTCTTCTCCCGGATTCCGCGCCCGCTGCCCCCCCTGCTCATCGCGCACCAGGGCATCAACTTCTTCTACGACCACGTCACCGGCGAGGAGGCCCTGGCCTGGGCCCCCGAGCCGGGACTGGAGCGCTCGCGCATCGGTCGACTCGTGTGGGGCGTCACGGATGGGGAGTGGGTGGCGTATGCGCCCACGCGGGAAGCGCTCCCCCCGCCCGTCCGGCTCGACCCCGACTGCGTCTACGTGCGCGAGGACGTCTTCGAGGCCTTCCGCGCCGAGGCTCGTGTCCAGGGGGACGAGGAACTGCTGGAGCGGCTCGCGGACTGGCGCAATCCCTCCGTCGTGCGCCCCGCGGCCCTGCTGCGCAATCACCGTCGCTGAGCGCTACGGCCGGGCGAAGAGGTCCGTGAGCGCCTTGCCCCGCACGAAGAAGGCGCCCTTGCCCACCAGGGTTTCGTAGCTCTTCGCGTCCCGTGCCAGACAGTGGACCTTCTTGGAGAGCACGCCCCTGGACCAGTCGGCCACCAGCTTCTGGAACTCCGCCGGGCCCAGGTCCTCGACCCGGGCCACCTCCAGGCTGCCCCCCGCGATGCGCACTGTTTCCTGGCTGCGCTCCTCCTCGTACGGAGCCCAGCTTCGCTCGCTGCGATGGCGTCGGCCGAACAGATCCACCGAGGCCCAGGGTCCCTGGTCGTTCTTCACCACCCAGGCCCCATCGAACACCTCGGTCCGGTGCAAGTCGTCACGGCCCTCCAAGTCCTCGTAGAAGACGAAGGTGCCGTTGGTGCGCAGCTTGAACCGCCGCTCATTCTTGAACCGTGTATGTGCCTCCGCCAACGAGCAGACGCCATGCCATGCACGGTCGGTCTCCTTGCCCAGCGGTGAGGCCGCGAGCCGCGTCCGAAGCGCCTGCTGGCGGGTGTCTCCATCGGACGTCCGAACGCCCAGGGGGCCTCGTGCATCCACCAGTCGCAGCTCGCTCAACACCAGATCCGGGTAGCTCTTGCCGGGGTAGATGTCCTTCACTCGGACCGTCCACACGCGTCCCTTCATGGGCGCTGGGAGGAGCAGCCGCTGCGCATCGCTCTCGTCCTCCACGTCCAGGGAGACGCTGGGGCCTCCGTCCACGGACAGCGCCAGCTCCTTTGCCCGGGCGTTCTTGCGGAAATGGTCGTCCGAGCGCTGGTAGCCATTCCACAGCTCGAGTGCCACCAGCTCCACGGGCTCCTCCAGCGTCAAGGTGAAGGACTGCCCCTTCCCGGGCCCCTTGGCACCCTCGGCCCAGCCGAAGTCCAAGCGGTTGTCGAAGAGGAAGCTGGCGCGGAACGCATCCTCGGGAGCCAGGACCGAGGAGGCCACGATGCTTCCCGGGACCTGACGCGGTGGGGTTATCGCCACCGGTTCGCCCTTGTGCAGGAGGCGCATGTCGCCCAGGCACACCTTGCCCGTGGGGGCCGACCGCACGCGCACGAACACGGAGATCGGCGCGGCGGCGGTGAAGGACAGCGGCGGCGTTTGGGCGTTCACGCCCTGCTGGTCGAGCACGTTGGCGCCATCCAGGTAGAGAGCCACCTGCACCGTCGGGGCTCCCGCACAGGCACGCAGGGACACGCCATCGATCTCCAGGGGATTCTCGAAGCGCAGCAGGACACCTTCATCCTCCGCATCGCCCTCGGGGCTCCATCCGGTGGCCGGGTCGCCATCGAGCAGCAGCTCGGCGCCACGGCCCGAAGTGGACGTCAGGGCTTGCAGGGTGATGGGCTCGGCGGCCAGGGAGGCCGTGCCCAGACCCAGGACGGCGAAGAACGCGAAACGATGGCGCATGGGAAATACCTTTCACGCGAGGCGGGTCGACCGACAGCGTGCCCGGCAACGTAGACCATCACGCCGCGAAGCGGAGTGCCGCGAGTTTGTCAGTATTCCACGATGGGGTGTAGCTGACTGGCCGATCTCAAGTCGCCCGTTCCAGTCGAGAGTGGAAGTCGCTACGGCATCTGGAATCGCTGTTGCAACTATCCTTCGTTGGCGAAGGAAAAGACCAATGCCATGCGAGATCAGTGGAAGTCGGGCATGGCGTCCTTCTGGACAGCCGCGACCTCTGGCACGGTGGCAACCCGGTGGCTCCCAACAACGTCTTTCCCGTGGAGCCGGGCATTATCGATACCCCATCTTCGACGGCTACCACGAGGCATGGCCCGCTCCGGAATATTGCGAGCAGATCGCCCACTCCTTCTCGGAGTTCTTGGAAAAGGCGCTGCGCGGCAAGGGTCGCCTGTTCTACCTGCAGCAGTCACAAGACCCGTCGCGATAACCCACGCAGAAGAGAGACGGAGCACGAAGACGCCGTCCGGTACCAGCGAATGGACGTGTGGCGTCACCACAGGTGCGTGCGCACCCGGAGCGCTCCGTCCTCCTCGCCCAGCAGCGCCACGAGCCGTCCACGTTGCACGGCGAGCACGGGGCCCTCGGGGTCCGGAAAACCCTCGGGCGGTTTCCAGGGCGCGGGCTTCACGTCTCCTCGAGGAATCGTGCGGCCGTGCTTGAGGTGGTTCACCTCGTCCCCGGCGATGGCGCGCGAGGCGCACCAGGGCAGCACCGCCGCGCCGTACACGCCCACTCGCTCTCCGGTAGGGCCCGGGTCTTCCCAGGGGCCTATCGAAGTACGGTGCAGCCGGGCGAGGTGCGCCCCACACCCGAGCGCCTGCCCCAACTCCCTCGCGAGCGAGCGCACGTAGTAGCCGCCCCGGCACGTCAGGCGCAGGCGGCTCGTGCGCGGCAGGTCATGCGAGAGCCAGCGCGCCTCGTGCAGGTAGACGCGCGAGGGGGGCAACACCACCGTCTCTCCGCGGTGGGCCTTCTTGTAGGCGGGCTCCCCCCCCAGTTTCTTGGCGCTGGTGGCGGGGGGCACCTGGTCTGTCCACCCGAGCAGGGGCTGGAGCGCCGCGTCGAGCGCCTGGGGGGTCAGGTGCGCGGCGCTTCCCGTGTGCACGGGCTGGCCGAGCCCATCCCCCGTGTCCGTCTCCACGCCCCAGACGACCTCGGCCTCGTAGGTTTTAGGTGCCGCGTGCAACCAATCCATCAGGTGGGTGGCCGGGCCCGCGAGCAGGAGCAGCAGGCCCTCGGCGAACGGGTCCAGCGTGCCCCCGTGGCACACCGGTAGCTGCTTGCGCGTGAGCCCCGCGGCCTCCACCTCGCTCATGAAGGCGTGCACCCGGGAGAAGCTGGTGACGCCCACGGGTTTATGGTCCAGGTAGATGCCGGGCTTCATGCGTCTCGTGTTCCTCTAGAGGATGTGCGGCGGTGGGTGACTTTTTCCTACCTGGGAGCACCCTTCGCTGTCCTCCAGGCGACCTCTGTCGAGAAAAGTTCCCGCTCCGCGCGGGATGTCCTACAATCTCACGGCGATCTTGCTGGGGCGTCGTCTAATGGCAGGACGTCAGACTTTGAATCTGATTATCAAGGTTCGAATCCTTGCGCCCCAGTCACCCCTCTTCCCTATCCGGGTGGCGCAGACCACCGCGCCGCCGGGATGTTCAGGACGGTGTGCCGATGCCGATGCCGCAGAAGGTCCTCCTGCTGGTCTCGGTGGGCAGTCCTCCCCCGGTGTTGTTGCGAGAGCTGGAGGACCCCATCGCGTTGCAGCTGGGCCTCAAGGCGGGGGTGGGCAAGGTGGCCTTGTCCACGCCCACCTACGCCTTCAACAAGGACCGTGGTCAGTACCACTGCAACGCCATCCTGCGGCGGCTGTCGACGCTCCTGGAGCCCAGCCATTCCATGGTGCTGGGCGTCACGGACGTGGACCTGTTCGTGCCGGACTCGCCCTTCGTGCTGGGTGAGGCGGACCGGGAGTCGCGCAGCGCCATCCTGAGCCTGGCCCGGCTGCGGCAGGGCGCCGAGGGCGAGCTGCTCAAGCGCCGGCTCCAGGTGGAGGCCGTCCACCTCGCGGCACATCTGCTGGGGTTGTCCTACTGCGAGGACACCCGGTGCGTCATGTTCTTCGCCCAGGCCCCCCAGGACTGCGACCGGAAGAACATCTCGCTGTGCAACAACTGCCGCAATGAGATGAACAAGCTCAACCGCTAGGGCCGCTGCGCGCTCGTGGTCCCTCCTCGTGCTTGAATGCCGCCCGCGCGGGGGACGTCCTTCCCGCGCGGAGCGCCCCGGGGGCGCTCCTGGGGCCGGAAGACACGGGAGCATGAGCGTATGAAGGCGTTGTGGCGGATTTTCGGACTGGCGGCGGTCGCGGGACTGACGGCGGGGTGTGAGGCCCTGGACGGTTTCGATCCGGACGGCGGCGGTGGCGGCTCGGGCGGTGGCTCCTTCAGCCAGGGCTTCGTCTTCGTGCGCAACCGGGATGTGCAAGCGGTGGACGAGAGCGGGGATCCCAACTCGCCCCTGCGCCTGACGACCCAGGGCGGCGCGTACGAGCCCACGGTGGCTCCCAACGGCCGGAGCGTGGCGTACGTGTACCGCTCGGGCTCCACGGTGGAGCTGCGCTCGGTGCCCACCACGGGCCAGGGTCAGCCCTCCACGGTGTTCGCCCTCACGGCCAGTTCCTGCCCGGGTTGCTCCAACGCCCGCTTCCCCGTCTTCAACCCCGCGAGCAACGTCATCGTCTTCACCGTCTACCGGGGCAACACGTCCTCCCTGGCGAAGGTGAACGCGGATGGCAGCGGCTTCGTGCTGTTCAACAACGGCAACATCGGTATCACCTCCCACGGCGCGGCCTCCTTCTTCCCGAACGGGCAGACGGTGCTCTCGGCGGGTGGTGCCAGCGCCAACCAGCTCAACCAGCTCGTGCGCACGAACGTGATGAGCGGCGCCTCGGAGGTCTACAGCTTCAACCTGGGCAACGAGGCCCAGGTGGTGGCCAATCGCGTGGCCGTGTCGCCGGACGGCACCCAGGTGGCCTTCGACGGGCAGACGAGCAGCGGCACCACCTCCATCTTCCTGGCCTCGCTGGGACAGATTCTGGGCAGCGTGAAGCAGCTCACCCGCCACACCGGGGAGTCGGGCGTGTCGGACACCTGGCCGAGCTGGCGCGGCAACACCGAGGTGACCTTCCTGTCCAACGCGGGCGGCAACGACAACATCTACCGCATCAGCATCGCCACCACGGGCGCGGGCACCCTCGTGGTGCCGAGCGCCCTTGAGCCCTCGTACGGCGGCAGTTAGTCCCCTGGACGCACGAAGGCCCGGAGTCCCCGTGCATCGGGACTCCGGGCCTTCTGTTCTTCAGGAGATGGGGACTACTCGGGCTTGGCGTTCACCGCGGGGCCCGGCGTCACCGTGGCCGGCGCGCCGCGCACTTCCATGGCGTCCGCCACCAGCTCGGTGATGTCCTTCACCTTGATGCGCTGCTCGCGGCCCGTGTCGTTCACCGCGTCGTTGAGCATCGTCGAGCAGAAGGGGCAGGCCACCGCCACCACGCCCGAGCCGCCCTCTTCCTTGTAGTCGCCCACCAGGCCCGGCTTCTTCTTGTCCGTGGCGTTGGGGTAGGGGGTGTTGGGGTCCTCGGCGTGCTTGAGCGTGAGCGCCGCCTCGTTGATGCGGTTGTGGTTGATGCGCGTGCCGATGTGCTCCTCCATCCACATGCGGCCGCCACCCGCGCCGCAGCAGAAGCCCTCGCGCTTGCTGCGCTGCATCTCCACCACTTCCAGGCCCGGAATGGCGTTGAGCACCTCGCGCGGCGCGTCGTACACGCCGTTGTGCCGGCCCAGGTAGCAGGGGTCGTGGTAGGTGAGCTTCTGGTTCATCACCTGGGACAGCTTGATGCGCTTGTCCTTGAGCAGCTCGTTGATGAGCTGCGTGTGGTTGATGACCTGGTACTCGCCGCCGAACTCCGGGTACTCGTTCTTGATGGTGTTGAAGCAGTGGGGGCACTGGGTGATGACCGCCTTCACCCCCATGGCGTTCCACGACTCCACGTTCGTCTTGGCGAGCGTCTGGTACAGGTACTCGTTGCCCATGCGCCGCGCCGAGTCGCCGTTGCACATCTCCTGCTTGCTCAGCGTGGCGAAGCTCACCCCCGCCTCGCGCAGGATCTTCACCAGCGAGCGGCTCACCTTCTTCTGCTTGTCGTCGTAGCTGCCCGCGCAGCCCACGAAGAACAGGTACTCGTACGGGCCGCCGCCGTCACCCCAGGTGGGCAGCGCCAGGTCCTCCGCCCACTCGTCGCGCCGGTCCTGGCCGATGCCCCAGGGGTTGCCCTGGCGCTCCATGCCCTCGAACACGCGCTGGATCTCCGCCGGGAACTCGGCCTTCACCTGCACCTGGTAGCGGCGCATGTCGATGAGCCGCGGCACGTTCTCGATGAACACCGGGCACGCCGTCTCGCACCAGCCGCAGCTCGTGCACGCCCACACCGTCTCCGCCTGGAGCGCGCTGCCGATGATCTCCGGCAGGGGCTCCTTGGTGCCGGACGGGCTCCGGCCCTCCTCCAGCCACTGCTCGTGATCCCACACCCAGTGCTTCAGGTCCTGGTTCACGGCCTTGTGCGTGAGCGGCTTGCCGGTGATGTACGTGGGACAGTGCGTCTGGCAGCGGCCGCACTCCGTACAGGAGTACAGGTCCAGGCCCTGCTTCCACGTCAGATCCTTGAGCGTCGCGGTGCCGAACTCCTCCTTCTCCAGGTTCGGCGTGCTCAGCTTGGAGCTCTGCGTGGTGCTCGGCTCTTCGTGGGGCACCAGGCGCTGGAAGAAGACGTTGGGCAGGCCGGTGATGACGTGGAAGTGCTTGCCCAGGGGCAGGAAGTTGAGGAACGCGAGGATGATGACCAGGTGGATCCAGAAGCCCGCCAGGCCCAGCGCGTGCGCCACCGGCCAGCCCATGGGGCGCATCACCATGCCGAACACGCTCGTCACCGGCTCCCACCACACGAAGTTGCCCGTGGCCAGCGGCATCGTCTGCTCGCGCGGCACCATGTGGCTGCCGCCGAACAGGAACTCCGTCACCATCAGCCCGGAGATGAAGCCCAGGATGAGGAACGCCTCCCACGAGGGGCTGAGCCGGTCCGGCTTCACGCTGCCACGCAGCCACACGAAGTAGGCCGAGCCCACCACCGCCAGCGCCGCCACCCCGTCCTTCACCAGCAGGTACAGCTTGTAGATGAGCAAGAGCGGCGCCTTGTCCGCCCAGAAGGGGTCCTGCAGGTCCGTGAGCACCGCCAGGGCCGACTCGGAGAAGCCCATCACGAACATCATGATGGTGCGCAGCGCGAGCACCATGAACGCCGCGAAGATGAGCACGTGCATGAAGCCCGCGGTGCGCTCCTCGCGGTCCACCATGCGCTTCTGCCCGAGACCGAAGCGCAGGAGTGCCAACGCGCGTTGGGGGATGTGATCCAGCCGGTTCTCCTGCTTCATCGCCAGCAGGGCGCCCATGCGCCCGGACATGGTGATGACGAAGACGGAGAGCCCGATGGTCAGCAGCAGGCCTGTGATGATGGGACTCATGTCGGTTCGCTGAACCTCGCGCGACGCGGGGAAGGGAAGGGCCCGGAATGCCGCGACGCGGCAGGCGGGAGCGGATAACGCAACCCTAACAAGGTTGATTCTCGAATCAAGGACCTCGCCAGGGTCCGTCTCCGAGGGATTTCACGGTCCGCGACGCTTGGACGTACACCAAGCGGCGTAACGTTGACAGTATAACTCTTTGGGTTGACTGTATGCGTCAGGAAGGGCCGTGGGGGAGTGTGCCCGGGCTCCGAGCGGGGGACTGTCTGGCCCTGACGCTGGACGATGGGACGTTTTTCTTCGCCGTGAGCAATCCTTCGCTGAGGGACCGCCCTCCCGGCTGCCCTCCGGCCGGTCGCGGACGCGTGTAGGCCTTTTCAAGACGTGTCCCGCTGTCTCGGAGGCTTCTCAACAGCGGGCAACCCCTAGGGGTAGGGTTTTGTAGGGCAAGTGGACACACGCCCTCGTGCCCGAATGGTTGAAAGGCCAAGGACTTTACAACGCGGGGCGCAATGCTCACCCTGGAAGAGTAAATCAGTCAAACGCGCAGGGAGGCCGCCATGGTGCACGACGACAGGACGTATTTGGACGACGAGGGCCTGGAGTACGCATCGAAGGATCGCCGTGACGAGGAGTCGGAGTCGCCCGGGGTAGTGCGGATTGGCGCCGGCGGCTTTCTGTGGGGCGCGGATGAGGCATACGGCGGCTACGACGCCGAGTAGGGTCTGGCCCCCGCGTCGGAAGGACTGACGCGGGGGTGGACGCGTGACGGCGAGCGAATCGAGCACGAGACAGGCGGAGCTGGCGGGATTCGACCGGTTGCTGCCCGCGCTGAAGGAGGCGTACCGGCGCCAGCGGGGCAAGGCGTGGACGTCCGAGGAGCTGGGCGCGTTCGCGGGGCTGTCGGCGGCGGAGGTGGCCCGGACCCTGGAACGGTTCGCCGCGGAGCTGGGACTCGCGGAGCTGCTCTTCGGGGATGACGAGGGCCTGGTGGGCGCCATCCAGCTCTCGGCCGCCGTGGAGGACACCGCCTCTTTCGAAGCCGTGCACACGGGGCTCGCGGCCCAGGCGCCGCTGGACGGGCCCGTGCGCCTCACTGAGCTGGCGGTGGACGGCCACCGGATGTTGCAGGGGCTCGTGTTGCGGCCCGGGGCCCTGACGGTCCTCACCGGCGCGCCGGGCTCGGGCAAGTCCTCGCTCCTCGGCTGTCTGGAGCGGCTGTCGCTCGCGATGGCGGGACCGCTGCCCTCCGGCGGCGAGTCCCAGGCCCCCGAGCGGCTTCACCTGTCCCTGCGCCTCGAGAGCGGCACGGGCCGGCGCGTGCATTACACCGTGAGCCTGGGGGGGACGCGTGCCCTGCCCCGCGTCACCTCGGAGCGGCTGGAGGCCGGAGAGGGCTTCCCCGTGCTCGACTTCTTGAATGGCCAGGGCTTCGTCCGCATGGCGACGGCGGAGCCGCCCCGGCCCCGGGTGCTCTCGCTCCCTCGGACGGTGCCCGCCGGGGAACTCGCGTTGCGGAGCGCGCTGGAGCCTGCTCCGGGCGTGGCCACCAGCGTGCGGAGCTTGCTGGCGGGCTGGCGCTTCCACCGGGGCTTCGACGTGTCCGCGGGCGCGGCCTCGCGGCGGCCCGTGCTCTCGGCGCCCGAGCCCGTGCTGGCGGCGGATGGCTCCAACCTGAGCGCCGTGCTCTTCGAATTGTGGGCCGGGCACCCCGAGCGCTGGCGCGAGCTCGAGTCCCACTTGCGCGTGGCCCTGCCGTCCTTCGAGGGGCTGTCGGTCAGGCCCGAGGGCGGGCCGGGCACGGTGGTGGGCGTCTGGCGCGAGGTGGGGGTGCGCGAGCCGCTGACGCTCGGGGAACTGTCGGATGGAACACTTCTGCTGCTGTGCCTGGCGGTGGTGTGCCTGTCGCCGCGTCCGGCGCCGCTGCTGGTGTTGGACGGGCCCGAGGCGGGGCTGCATCCCGCGGTGTTGCCCACGCTCGGGGCGCTCCTCCAGCGGGCCGCGGCGGAGACGCAGGTGCTCGTGGCCACGACGTCATCCGAGCTCATCGCCTGCCTGCCATCCGACGAGCGGGTGCTGCTCACCAAGGAGTCCGGACGCGTCGTTGCCTCGCGGGGGTAGTGGCTCCCTGCTTGGGTGGCATCCGTTCCAGCGGTGACTGTTCCGGGGCTTGGAATCTGGGTTAAGTGAGGCGAGGCCCGTTTCGTCCGAGCGTTCATGCCTCCCTCCTCCGTGCCCTCCCTCGCCCCGGAACGCATCCTGACCCCCTCCGGGGGAGAGATGGGCGAGCGCATCCGCGCCTTCGACTGGTCCACCACGCCGCTGGGGCCGCTCTCCCTATGGCCGGCGAGCTTGAGGACCACCGTCAACATCCTGCTGCTCGCGCCGTTGCCCATGGCGCTGCTCTGGGGGCCGGAGGGCATCCTCCTTTATAATGATGGGTATGCCCGCATCGCGGGGGGCCACCATCCGCGGGTGCTGGGCCTGCCGGCGGTGGAAGGCTGGCCGGAGATCGCGGACTTCAACCGGAACGTCATCGCGTCGGGCCTGCGGGGCGAGTCGCTGTCCTTCAAGGATCAGCACCTGGTGCTGCACCGCAACGGAGTCCCCGAGGAGACCTGGCTGGACCTGACGTACACGCCGGTGGTGGACGACCACGGCCAGCCGGTGGGCATGTGGGCCATCGTGGTGGAGACCACGGCGCGGGTGACGGAGGAGCGGCGGCGGCGGCGGGCCGAGACGAGCCTGCAGGTGGCCAACGAGCGCATCCAACTGGCGCTGGACGCGGGGGCGGTGATCGGCACCTGGGTGTGGGACATCCCCGAGGACCGCTTCTCGGCGGACGCGCGCTTCGCGAGGACCTTCTCGATGAACGCGGAGCACCTGGAGGAGGGAAGGCCGCTCGCGCAGGTGGTGCAGTCCATCCATCCGGACGACACGGCGCACGTCGAGGGGCTCATCGCCGGGGCGGTGCGCGAGGGGGGCACCTACCGGGCCGAGTACCGGGTGCGGCAGTGGGATGGCTCGTGGATGTGGATCGAGGCGAACGGCCATTGCGAGCGGGATGCCCAGGGCCGGGCGCTGCGCTTTCCCGGGGTGTTGCTGGACATCGACGCGCGCAAGAAGGCCGAGTCGCGGCAGGCCTTCCTGCTGGCGCTCTCCGACCGGCTGCGCCCGTTGTCCGAGCCGCGCGCCATCATGTCCCTGGCGGCCGAGCTGTTGGGACGGCGCCTGGGCATCCACCGCGCGGGCTACGCCGAGTTCGACGCGAGCCAGACGATGGTGGAGTTCGTCACGAGCTGGAGTGAGGGGCCGTTGGGTCCGCTGGAGGGGCGGTATGCGCTCGCGCTCTTCGGCCGCCCGGTCGTACTCGGGTTGGAATCAGGCCAGACGGTGGTCTTCGAGGACATGACGCGGGACGAGGGCGCCGCGGAGGTCTCCAACGCCCTGGGCGCGAGGGCGGCGGTGGTGGTGCCGCTCATGCGCGCGAATCTGCTGCGCGGAGTGCTCTACCTCAACCACCGGGAGGTGCGAGCCTGGCCGCCGGAGGAAATCTCCCTGGTGGAGGAAGTGGCCTCGCGCACCTGGGAGGCGTTGGAGCGGGCGCTGGCGGAAAAGGAACTGCGCGAGCTCAACGTCTCGCTGGAGAAGCGCGTCGAGGAGCGCACCCGCGAGCGCAACCGCTTGTGGGAGCTGTCCCAGGCGCCCTTCCTCATCGCGGACATGGAGGGCCGCTGGGTGAGCATGAGCCCCGCGTGGACGAAGGTGCTCGGCTGGAGCGAGGAGGAGCTGCTCGGCCGCACCTCGGAGTGGATGGAGCACCCGGAGGACCGGAACACGACGCGCTCGGAGGTCCAGCACCTCACCGAGGGCCAGCGGACGCTGCGCTTCGAGAACCGCTTCCGTCACAAGGATGGCTCCTACCGGTGGTTCTCCTGGTTGGCCGTGCCGTCCGAGGGGCTGCTCTACTGCGTGGCGCGTGACGTGACGGAGGACAAGCAGCGCGAGGAGGAGCTGGCGCGCACCCAGGAGCAGCTGCGCCAGTCCCAGAAGATGGAGGCGGTGGGGCAGCTCACGGGCGGCATCGCGCACGACTTCAACAACCTGCTGGCGGGAATCGTCGGGGCGTTGGATCTGCTCTCCCGGCGCATCAAGAGCGGCAAGCTGGACAACGTGCAGCGCTACATGGACGCGGCCACGGCGTCGGCCAACCGCGCGGCGGCGCTCACCCACCGGCTGCTGGCCTTCGCGCGCCGGCAGTCGCTGGACGTGAAGCCCACGGACATCAACGCCCTGGTGGTGTCCATGGAGGAGCTGTTGCACCGCACGCTCGGGGAGAACGTCTCGCTCAAGACGCAGCTCAAGGCGGAGCTGTGGACGGCGCGCACGGACGCCAACCAGTTCGAGAGCGCGCTGCTCAACCTGGCCATCAACGCCCGGGACGCCATGCCGGACGGGGGCAAGCTCACCATCGAGACGGCCAACACCCACCTGGACGCGTCCTACGTCCGGGCCTTCGAGGGGCTCGCGGCGGGGGACTACGTGGTGATGTGCGTGAGCGACACGGGCACGGGCATGTCCCCGGACGTGGTGGCCAAGGCGTTCGATCCCTTCTTCACGACCAAGCCCATCGGGCAGGGCACGGGCCTGGGCCTGTCGATGATCTACGGCTTCGTGCGCCAGTCCGGCGGGCACGTGCGCATCTACAGCGAGGTGGGCCAGGGCACGACCGTCAAGCTCTACCTGCCGCGCCACGGGGCGGAGGCCGCGGCCCGGGAGAAGGCGGCGGGCGAGGCGCAGCGGGCGCTCGAGGGCGAGACGGTGCTGGTGGTGGAGGACGATCCGTCCGTGCGCATGGTGGTGGTGGACGTGCTGGAGGACCTGGGCTACCGGGCGCTGGAGGCGGGGGACGCGAAGCAGGCGCTGCCTCACCTGGAGGGGCGGGGGAGGATCGACCTGCTCGTCACGGACGTGGGCCTGCCGGGGATGAACGGCCGGCAGCTCGCGGAGATCGCCCGGCAGAAGCGGCCGGGGCTCAAGGTGCTCTTCGCCACGGGCTACGCGGAAGGGGCGGCGGTGCGCGGCGGCTTCCTGGCCGAGGGCATGGAGATGATCACCAAGCCCTTTCCGGTGGACGTGCTCGCGGCGAGGTTGCGCTCCATGCTGGCGCCGGACTGACGTCCGGGGGCGGAGGACTCCGGGTTTCCTCTGGAGGGGGGTGTAGGTGATACTGGGGGGAGTGCGGCCCTTCGCGCGGTTCGCGGAGGAGGGCTCGCACGGAGGACGTAGCGATGAATCTGACGGCCTGGGCGGTCGAGCGCGATGGAGGCGGGGGGCGGGACGTGAACCTGCTCGTGACCGTGGAGGCCTCGGCGGATGCGCCCCGGGCGCCGGTGGCGGTCAACCTGGTGTTGGATCGCAGCGCGTCCATGAGGGGCTCGCCCCTGGCGGCGGCGGTGGAGGCCGCGCAACTGCTCGTCGAGCGCGCGGGGCCCAAGGACTACCTGGGCCTGCTCGCCTTCGACGGCGTGCCCGAGCAGCTCGCGCCCCTGTCCATCATGGATTCGGGCGCGCGCGCGCGCCTGTCCGAGCGGCTGTCGGCGATGAAGACGGGCTCGGGCACGGCGCTGCACGAGGCGGTGGAGTCCGCGGCGGCGGCCATGCGCCGGCTGTTCGTGCCCGGCGCGCGTCCGAAGATGCTGGTGCTCACGGATGGCGAGCCCTCGGTGGGCCCGCGCGCCATCGCGGAGTTCCGCACGCTGGGCTCCCAGGTGGCCGAGTCGGGCATCTCCCTGCACGCGCTGGGACTCGGACGGCACTACCTGCCGGAGATATTGGAGGCGCTCACGGGCCCCTCGGGCACGGGCTTCACCCACGTGGACGACGCGGAGGGACTGCCCCTGGCGGCGGCGGCGCTGGTGGCCGAGCTCTTCGGCGAGGTGGGCACCTACGCGCGCCTGTTCATTCGCCCCACGGGCTTCGCCGAGCTCTTGTGCCGTCACCGCTACCCGGCGCGGGGCGAGGGAGACTCGCTGAGCGTGGGCCTGGGCTCGCTCTCGCACGCCTTCGCGCGCCGGGCGCTCTTCAGCGGGCGGCTGGAGTCGGCCGAGTGGTCGCTCGGCGTGACGACGACGTGGATGGAGAACGGGGACACGCGGCGGGTGACGGTGCCCGTGCAGCGGGTACTGCCCGACAGCCAGGAAGGCCGGATGATCCGCGCGGTGGGCGTGGAACTGGATCTGGTGGCGGCCGAGTCCTCGTCCTGGAAGGCGCTCCTGCGCAAGAACCCGGCCGCGGCCGCGCAGTCGCTCTCCGCCGCCGAGACGGCCTTGAAGGAGCTGGTGGACCTGGACGCGGAGCAGGTGCCCGCCCGGCGCCATGTGGAGCGGTTGAGGGACCTGCGCCAGGCGGTGGATCGCAAGGCGGGGGAGTTGCCCGCGCTGCTGGTGCGCCGGGCCCGGGCCGAGGACGCGCGCACGGGCCTGAGCATCGTCCAGGCGCTGCCCGTGTCCCGTAAATCCGGCAATTGAAACCGCCGCCCCTGCGCGGACACCCAGGGAATGGACGCCTGACCGAAGGGTTGATGGGCGCCAATTACCCGGTGGAAGGATGGCGGATGCCGGGCCGGTGGGTTAACGGGAGGCACATGACGCGTCCACGGGCACGACGTACGAGCGGCGGAGGGCTTTTCTTCCTGGCGGGGCTGGGGCTCTGGCTGGCCGCCGGAGGGGCCGGGGCCGCGCCACCCGCCACGGCAGTGGCCAGCGGCGCCCTGGACGAGGGCAAGCCCCGGGTCGAGGCCACGCTCCTCACGGACGTGACCCAGGTGAAGCCCGGGGACGCCTTCCGGGTAGGGGTGCTCTTCAAGATGCACCCCGGCTGGCACATCTACTGGAAGAATCCGGGCGAGTCGGGCCTGGCGTCGGAGATTTCCTGGGACACGCCGGGCAGCACGGTGGGCGAGTTGCAGTGGCCCATGCCCTCCACGCTGCGCACCTCGGACGGCTTCATCACCACGTACGGGTACGAGGGCGAGGTGCTGCTGTCGGTCCAGGCCCACGCGTCGGAGAAGGCCGAGGGCGCGCTGCAGGTGTCGGCCGCGGCGGACGTGCTGGTGTGCGAGGTGAACTGCCTGCCCGCGCAGTTGATGCTCACGCGCCACGTGCCGGTGGGCCCCGAGACGCACCTGGACGCGGAGCACGCGCCGGCCTTCGACGCGGCGCTCGCCCGGGTGCCGGTGGCGCCCGAGCGCGCGAACTACACGGTGGCGCTCGCGTTGGATCAACCGTCGTTGACCACGGGACAGGCCTTCACGGGCACCGTCACCCTGGTGGGCACCTCGGGCGCGGGGGCGGCGCTGCCCTCGGTGGACAAGGACTTCTTCGTTCCCGAGCGCGTGCCGGGCATCAAGCACCTGGCGCTCGCCGCCGTCGACGGCAAGCCCGGCACCTTCAAGCTGGAGGGCAAGGCCTCTCCGGACGTCCCCGCGAACGAGCCCCGCTTCACGGGCGTGCTGCGCCTGGGCACGGCGGGCTCGGGCTACCACGCGCTGCGGTTGGACCTGCCGCTCGCGCCCGTGGTGAAGGGCGCGGTGCCCGCCGCGGCCCCGAAGGCGGTGTCGGCGGTGGCCTCGGGGACGGCGCCCGTCGCGGCGCTCGCGGAGTCCTCGGGCCTGTCGCTCGGGCTGGTGCTGGTGTTCGCCTTCCTGGGCGGCCTGCTGCTCAACCTCATGCCGTGTGTCTTCCCGGTGCTGGCGCTCAAGGCGTATGGCTTCACCCGGACGGTGGGCGACGAGCGCGGACGGGTGGGCGCGCACGCGCTCGCCTACACGGGCGGCATCATCGGCTCGCTGCTGGCGCTGGCGCTCACGGTGCTGGCGTTGCGCGCGGCGGGACATGGCGTGGGCTGGGGCTTCCAGTTCCAGGAGCCGCTCTTCGTGGCCGCCGTGGCGGCGGTGCTCGTGGCCTTCAGCCTGAACCTCTTCGGCGTCTTCAACGTGGGCACGGACGGCACCGCCCTGGTGGAGAAGGTGGACGCGAGCCACGGCCTGGGCCGCAGCGTGGGCGAGGGCGTGCTGGCGGTGGTGCTGGCCACGCCCTGCTCCGCGCCGATGTTGGGCACCGCGGTGGGCTTCGCGCTCACGTCGGGCCCGGCCACGGTGATTCTCACCTTCGTCCTCATGGGCCTGGGGCTCGCGCTGCCCTTCTGCCTGCTGGTGCTCGTGCCCGGCCTGGCCAGTCGCCTGCCCCGGCCGGGCGCGTGGATGGAGCGCTTCAAGCAACTGCTCGGCTTCGCGCTCCTGGGCACCACGGTGTGGCTGGTGTGGGTGATGGGCGGGCTCACGGGGGTGGACGGCATGGCGCGCACGCTCGCCTTCCTGGCCGTGGTGGGCCTGGGCGCGTGGCTGTACGGCCTGGTCCAGGGCACCACGGGCACGCGCAAGCTCGTGGGCATGGTGGCGGTGGTGGGGCTGGTGGCCGGGGGCGGCGCCTGGAGCCTGCGCTTCGATGAGACTCCCCCCCATGCGGCCCGGGTGACCGAGGCCCAGACCTGGAGCGACGAGGCGGTGGCCACGGCGCTCGCGGCGGGCCAGCCCGTCTTCATCGACTTCACCGCGGACTGGTGCCTCACCTGCAAGTTCAACGAGCGCACCGTGCTCCAGGACGAGGACGTGCGCGCCGCCTTCGCCCAGCACCAGGTGGCCTTCCTGGTGGCGGACTGGACCCGGCGCGACGCGCGCATCAGCGCCAAGCTGGCCGAGTTTGGCCGGGCGGGCGTGCCCATGTACCTGCTCGTCAGCCCCTCCACCCCGGACAAGCCCGAGGTCCTCAACGAGCTGCTCACCGCGGACACCCTCATCGACGCCGTTCGCCGCGCTTCCGGGCGGATGGCGGACGCGCGCCCGTACTGACGCCTTGGATGCCTTTCCCTCGTAGTCACACTCACACAGGAGCACTGATCGCCATGAAGTCCCTCTTCGCCGCAGTGGCCCTCTCCGTGATGCTGCCCATGGTGGCCCTCGCCGCCGACACCGCCCAGGTGGGCAAGCCCGCTCCCTCCTTCACCCTCAAGGACGAGGCCGGCAAGGAGCACTCGCTCGCGAAGTACAAGGGCAAGATCGTCGTGCTCGAGTGGACCAACCCCGGCTGCCCCTTCGTGCAGCGCCACTACACGGCCAACACCATGCAGAAGACGTTCGGCGCCTATGATCCGGCCAAGGTGGTGTGGCTCGCCGTGGACTCCACCGCGAGCAACGCGCCGGACAAGTCCGCCGCCTGGAAGAAGGAGAAGGGCTTCACCTACCCGGTGCTCCAGGACCCGAGCGGCAAGGTCGGCAAGGAGTACGGGGCCCGGACCACGCCGCACATGTACGTCATCGACGACAAGGGCGTGGTGCGCTACGCGGGCGCCATCGACGACGACGCGCGCGGCAACAAGACGGCCGACACCACCAACTACGTGAAGACGGCCGTGGACGCGCTGCTCTCCGGCAAGGACGTGCCCACGTCCACCACCGAGGCCTATGGTTGCTCGGTGAAATACAAGAGCTGAGCCCGTCTCCTCTTTCAGCCCACGAGCCAACAGTGACGGGCTCGGGGTTGTCGCTCATGCCACGCTCGCGCGCCCTTCCAGTTCTTGTCGCTGGAGGGGCGCGGCATTATCGGGTGCTGTGGTCCCTCACCGCCGCATGACGTGCCGCGCCTTGTCCGGGCCTCCGCGCGCCTTGCTCCGCGAGGGGAGGCTGGGACACATGAAGCGAGCTGACGCCAGGGGTTGGACATGCCGGGGGCCACCACCGTCCGAGGGTTGATCGGTCCGGGCTCGGGGGGACCGGGCCTTGGCCGTGAGGCGAGGGAGTAACGGGGCGTGGAGGGCGCGGTTGTCGGGCGCCGGGACGCTCCGGACCTTGTTTCTACCGAGACAGGAAGACGCCCATGTCCGCTCCCACCGAGACATTCTGGCCGTGGCCCCGGGAAGACACGGTCCATGTTCCGTACCGTGTCTTCACGGACGTTGGGCTGTTCCGGCGCGAACAGGAGCGCGTCTTCCAGGGGCCCTCGTGGAACTACGTGGGATTGGAAGCCGAGGTGCCCGGGGAGGGCAGCTTCCGCACCACGCACATCGGCGAGGTGCCCGTCATCCTGTCGAGAGGCGGAGACGGACAGGTGCACGTGCTCGTCAACCGCTGCGCGCACCGGGGCGCGCTGGTGCTGCGCGAGGCGAGTGGCCAGCGCAAGCGCTTCAACTGCATCTACCACCAGTGGGGGTACGATCCGGATGGCCGCTTGCGCGCGGTGCCTTTCAAACAGGGCGTGGAGGGGCATGGGGGCTATCGCGACGTGCCCCTGGACATGCAGGCGCTGAGCCTGCGCCGCCTGCGGGTGGAAGTGCTCAACGGGCTGGTGTTCGCCACCTTCCGCGACGACACCCCGTCCTTGCGCGAGTACCTGGGCGGCGTGTGGCCACAACTCACGCGGGTGTTCGACGGCAGGAAGCTGGAGGTGCTCGGCTACCTGCGCCAGCGCGTGAAGGCCAACTGGAAGCTGTACTTCGAGAACGTGAAGGATCCGTACCACGCGGGACTCCTGCACCTGTTCGTGGCCACCTTTGGCCTGTTCCGCTCGACGCAGCGGGGCGAGACGCTGGCGGAGCCGAGTGGCTGCGGACACCTCGTCTCCTACCAGGGCGGCACCCAGGAGCACCCGGAGCAATACGAGCAGCAGGGGCTGTCCACGTACCGCAAGGGCTACCGGTTGAGGGCGCCGGAGTTGATGCGCAAGCTGCCGGACCTGGCGGACGACGTGGCGGTGTCCATCCAGACGGTCTTCCCGAGCCTCGTCATCCACCGCATCTCCAACAGCATCGCCACGCGGCAGGTGTTGCCCCGGGGGGTGGACGAGTTCGATCTGGTGTGGACGCTGCTGGGCTACGCGGACGATCCGGTGGAGCTGCGCAACCAGCGAATCCTCCAGGCGAATCTGGTGGGCCCGTCGGGCTTCATCTCCCTGGAGGACGTGGAGGCGCTGGAAATCGTGCAGCGGGGCATCCAGGGCGAGCGGGGGGACGCGGCCTTCGTGGGGCTTGGGGGGACGCGGGTGCTGTACGGCGAGCCGGAGCCGGACCTGGCCAACGAGACGGCCCTGCGAGGCTTCTGGAAGACGTGGCGCACATTGATGGACGTCTGAGCGGGACGTCCGAGGGAAGCGAGGCACACATGGGCGATGCATCCCCGCGCTCCCGGGTGGAGGACCTGCTCTACCGCTACGCGGAAGCGCTCGACGACGGAGGGTTCGCGGACTGGCCCGGCTTCTTCACGGAGGAGGCCGAGTACCGGCTCATTCCGCGGGAGAACCACGAGCGGGGCCTGCCCGTGAGCCTGATGCTGTGCACGGGCCGGGGGATGATGGAGGACCGGGTGGTGGCCATCCGCGAGGCGTGTGTCTTCTCGCCGCACGTGTGCCGTCACCTCTACACGAACGTGCGCGTGGACGAGGGCGAGGGCGGACGGAGGATGGACGCCAGGGCGAACTACGCCGTCTACCGGACGACGGAGGACGGCGAGACGGTGCTCTTGAGCGTGGGGCGGGTGCTGGCGCGGGTGGTGTGGGAGCCCGAGCCGCGCTTCACGCGGATGGACGTGGTGTACGAGACGTTCCGGATACCGGGGCTGCTCGTGTATCCGATTTGAGGGGGGAGACTCATGACGCGAGTGTTCTACGACGCGGACGCGGACCTGGAGGCGCTGAGGGGGCTGACGGTGTCCGTGTATGACCATGGAAGCGTGGGACGGGCGCAGGCGTTGAACCTGCGGGACTCGGGGGTGCACGTGCTGGTGTGCGAGCGCCCGGACACGCCCGGGGCCCGGCGCGCGGCGGAGGACGGCTTCGAGCTCGTGGACGCGCGAGAGGCGGCGCGGCGGGGAGACGTGCTGGCGCTGCTGGTGGCGGACCTGGCGCAGGAGGCGCTGTTCCGCGAGGCCATCGAGCCCGAGCTGAGGCGGGGGAAGATGCTGCTCTTCTACCATGGCTTCGCGCTGCATTACGGCCGGGTGCGGCCGCCCGCGGACGTGGACGTGGCGATGATCGCCCCGAAGGGCCCGGGCGACTTGCTGCGCCAGACGTTCGTGAAGGGGCAGGGAGTGCCCTGCCTGGTGGCGGTGCACCAGGACGCGTCGGGGCACGCCTGGGAGCGGGCGCTGGCGTACGGCAAGGCGCTGGGAGCGACGCGGGCGGGGCTCCTCGAGACGACCTTCCGGGAGGAGACGGAGACGGACCTGTTCGGCGAGCAGGCGGTGCTGTGCGGGGGCACGTCGGAGCTGGTGCGCGCGAGCTACGAGACGCTGGTGGGAGCGGGCTACGCGCCGGAGGTGGCGTACTTCGAGGTGTTGCATGAACTCAAACTGGTGGTGGACCTGATGTACGAGCACGGCCTCTCGGGGATGGGCGAGCGCATCAGCGAGACGGCGCTCTACGGGGACCTGACGCGAGGGCCGCGGGTGGTGGACGCGGGAGTGCGCGAGCGGTTGAAGGAGATTCTGGGGGAAATCCAGGACGGCCGGTTCGCGCGGGAGTGGATGGCGGAGAACGCGGAGGGGCGGCCCCGGTACAAGCGGTTACTGGAGGAATGCCGGAATCACCCCATCGAGGCGGTGGGGCGCCGCCTGCGGGCGATGATGCCGTGGTTCCACAAGGGCGAGGGCTGATAGTCTGAGGGCATGGCGCTCCCCCTGCGCACGGTTCTCCTCGTCGATGACTCCCTGATGTACCGCAAGCTGCTGGGGGACCTGTTCCGGGACCTCGGGGTGCCGGAGGTGGTGGAACTGCCCACGGGCTGGGCGGCCATGCACTACCTTCGCGAGGGACGGCCGGACCTCGTGTGCGTGGACCTGGTGCTCCCGGACGTGTCGGGCTTCAGCCTCTGCGGGCACATCCGGGCCACGCCCGAACTCGCGAACCTGCCGGTGTTGGTGGTGAGCTCGCGCAATCAGCCCGAGGACAAGGCCCGAGCCCTGCGTGCGGGCGCCTCGGGCTACCTGAGCAAGCCCTTCACGGTCGAGGACTTCCGCGAGTGCGTGCGCCAGGCGATGGAGTCCGTGCCCTCGCGGAAGTGAGCGGGAGCGGATAGCCGACGCTTGAAGTGGTTTCTTGCGGCGGGCTCGGGCTCGGGGACGCTACAAGGACGGCCGGAGACATGCATGTACATCACCCAACTGCACGTGAAGAACCTGAAGCGCATGCGGGACCTTGGCCTCGACTTCACGCACGACGGCAAGCCGCGCATGTGGACCGTGTTCGTCGCGGAGAACGGGGCATGCAAGACGACGTTGCTCCAGGCCATCGCCCTGGCGGCGAGTGGGGCCACTCGCGCCAACCAGCTCGCGGATGTTCCGTCCTTGCCGGACTTGAGAGCGCCTTCGGCTTCAGTCGCGATCAACGCGGAGTTCGTGTTCGGGGCGCGGCTGAATAGCCAGCGACTTCTGACTAGGAGTGAGCCGGCTGCGGCGATTGATGGCCCGCATACGATTCGTAGTCTTCTGGGAATTGGGCGCGCCCAGTCTGTTTTTGTGGGTGATTCCTGGTTTGAAGATGCTGAGCCGCTTGTTCCTCTTGTTGAGGAGAAGTTGTTGGATTTTGATTTGGAGGGGTGGTCTGCAAAGGGAGGTGTGGATGGATTGTTTGGGCAAATGCTGGCGGAGGACGCTGGCGGCGATGAGACACTGGATGCGACAGTTGTATATCGGAGGATAGCTGGATTTGATTGGAAGGCGTCCCCTGTCAGGAGACGTGTTTTCAGTCGTATTTTTTCTCTGTCCGACCCAGTGTCAGATGCGAGAGCAGAAAGTTTTCCTGGCTGGTTCGTGGCGGGATATGGAACGCAGCGTCAACTTCCTGTTCCGCTTGGCGTATCTGAGTTGAAGGATCGTGTTCTGAACCGGCTTGAGCCGCTCTTCGGTAAGGCACCACTCGTTGGAACTGGCTTCGCCAATCAGTTCGTGGACACGCCCTTTTTTGAACCGTTCATTCGCACTCTTCAAAAAGTTCTGGTCGAGAGTCGGCTGTTGCCTCATGTGGAAGCTGTCGAGTTACGCGGCCGGGGCGGTATGTCCCAACCCGGGGACTTGGTCAGATCCCACAGCTTTGAATTCGAGTTCTCGGGGCAGAAAACCAAGATTCCCGCGACGTGGTTGTCTCAGGGCTACCAGTCCACCATCGCGTGGATCGCCGATGTCATCGGCCAGATGTACCTCGATGTTGGAGAGCCCATCCCCCTCGAAGACATGGAGGGAATGGTCCTCATCGACGAACTCGATCTCCACCTCCATCCGTCCTGGCAGGTGCGGCTCGTTCCAGTGCTCAAGCGCGTTTTCCCGCGCATGCAGTTCATCGTGACGACCCATTCGCCCATGCTCCTGCCCGCGCTGGAGCGGCATGAAATCGTCATGCTGCGCCTGGATGAGAACGGAGACGTGGTCGCGGAGCCGCCACTGGCTTCGCCCAAGCTGATGACGGGCAGTGAGATCTACTCGAGCTTCTTCAACATCCAGAAGCTCTACCCGAGCGACCTCGGCGACGAGCTGCGCCGCTACACCTACTTGTCGAGCGATCCGACGCGCACCGACGAGGAGGACGCCGAGATGCTGCGCTTGCAGAAGAAGCTCACGGATGCGGGCCTGGACTTGGGCTTGCCGCCCGTGCCGAGAGACCTGCCGTGATTCGTATCGCGCGCGGCTCCGAGCCCGCCGAACTCCCTCCGGTACGGGCCAGGGAGTTGGCTCGGGTGCGAGCGCTCGCATCCGCGGGTTCGTTGGATGCGAACGCGGTCGGTGGTGCATATGCCGTGGTGAAGGATGCGCTCTGGAAGCAGCAGGCCATGCGATGCTGCTACTGCGAGCGTCCCGCGATGGAATGCGCCTACAACGATGTGGAGCATTTCAGGCCGAAGGCACGCGCCGACCGGTTGGATGGAACGGTTCACGCGGGGTACTGGTGGCTCGCCTGGACGTGGGAAAACCTTCTCTTCAGCTGCCCGAACTGCAACCGCTCCGCCAAGAACGATGCCTTCCCGCTCGAATTGGGGTGCGTGCCGCTCTCTGTGGGGGAACATCCACCCGGCCAGGAACGGCCCTTTCTCCTCGATCCCTACGAAGAGGACCCGGTCGAGTCGATCCAGTTCGTTTTCGATGGTCAGCACTGGCAGCCTGTGGGCCGCAACGGAAGCACGCGGGGACAACGAACGGTGGAAGTTCTCCAACTCGGACGGCCCGAACTCCTGACGCTGTATGGCGTCCACGTGGAGGAGCAGGTGCGGCCCCGCATCGACGCGGCCCACGAGGCTATCGCACGAGAGGACGTGCCGCTGATCGGTAGCGCATGGCGTCGTGTTCGTGGGCTCCTTTCCCCACGGATGCCCTTCGTCGCGCTGTCCTTCGACGCCATCCACCACTTCGTCCCGGAGCCGGTCCGGGTTCAGTGGGGCCTGGAGTTACCCAGGCCGCCCGTGCGCGGTCCGTGAGTCGTGGGGGTCGACTTCACGGCTGGACAGATTGTGGCTCCCGCATGCTTCCTCTGTACTTGGTGACGGGCACGTAGCACTTTCCTTGGTGCTCGGCTTGGCTCTCCGCCAGGCAGGGCGCGCGCTTCGCGAGTTCCAGCCAGCACCCACCGTTGATCTCCACTTCACCCAGCTTGGATTTGCAGGGAGCTGCCGCCTGCTCGCTGAAGGGCTTCGCTGGCAATGGGTACGCGACAGCCGTCGGGAGCGGGGCGAGAGAGTCAACGAAGTGAGGTGGCGGGAGTCGTGAAGGGATTTCCGGCTCAAGCGAAGACTGCCTGTCTGGAGTGGCTTCGCTCCTGGAGCGGACTGCTCCGTACGTCCAGACACCCAGGCCCAGCGCGAGGACGGCGAGGCTCGCGAGAGCTCCCGTCCTCCGACTGAATTCCCAGCGGCGTCGTCTGACCGGAGGATTTCGGGGCTTGCCGAAGAGATGGGCCTGGAGGTCCGGGTTGTCCTCCACACGCTGGAACGCGGCGGTGCCCAGGGTGAGGACATCCGCCAGCTCGGTGGCCCTGGCGCGGGTGGGGGCTTCATCCACCTCCATCTTCACGGCCGTGGGTCCGGTCAGGCAGGAGAACTTCAACACCCAGTCGCCCCGGGGCCGCCAGCGCACGCGGTTTCCGGGCAGGAACATCAGCACCGGTTTGCCCGTGTTCATGTGCCGGGCCTCGTAGAGACGCCCCAGGTCAGGTCCCACCTCCTTGTATCGCTTCCCGAGGAGATATGGGCCCACTCTGCCTCCCTCCGACTCCTTCTCGTTCGCCATGTGCGTCTCCTGTGGACGAGCCGTCTAATTCAACGGCTCGTCCGTCAAGGCCCGGCCCTCGTGATGGGAGTGGAGCCGACCTCACGAATCAAGATGGGTTTTCGAGAGCCTACCCGTCTACTCCGCCAGGGCGGGAGCGTCCTCGCCGAACACGTCATCGCCAGGGGCGGGCTCCATCTGGGTTCTCAGGAGGTAGCCGACACCCAGGCAGAGGCCCAGCAACGCGAGGAGCAGGGCGGCACGGACCCACCAGGACTTCCAGGCCCGGCGCACGCGGAAGCGCCACGAGCGCTGGCGGCGAGCGGCCTCCTCGAAGTGGGCCTGCAGGCGGGGGTTCTTCTCCACGCTGCGGACCATGTCCGTCGTCAGGTCCATCAGCTTCTTGAGATCTTCGTCCCGTGCCGAGGGAGGTGCCTTGTGGACCTTCAGCCGCACCTTGCCATCGCGTCCGCCGGAGATGCCCAACTCCCAGGGGCCCTCGGGGCTCCAGGACACACCCTCGGCGCCGAGCATCACGAGGGCCGGTGCGCCCGTATCCACATGGTGTGCCGCGTAGATGCTGCCCAGGCCCGGCACGGTCTCGATGCACTCTCCGAGGAGGAACGCCCCATGTCGGGTGCCCTCCGCGCTCTTCTCGTCCGCCACGTACGTCCCCTTCGCGGGGGCGTGACCTGCCCGTCCCCCACATGCGGCACAGGGAACCGGATCTGACTTCCGAAGTCAAGTGAGTGACAGGTCCTCTGAGGTCGGGTAGCCGCGCGAGCGCCCGGCAGCGGAGACGCCCTTCCCAGTGTCAAAGGACTCGAAGTCCTCGTCGTCCCCCCCTGGTGAGCGCGCGAGCACCCCCTGCACCCCCTGCACCCCCTTCCCAGTGTCAAAGGACTCGAAGTCCTCGTCGTCCCCCCCTTCCCAGTGTCAAAGGACTCGAAGCCCTCGTCGTCTCCCGGTCGGGTCGGTCCCTGGTGTCCCGTCCCTGGTGTCAAAGGACTCGAAGCGGGGGATCCGAGCGAGAGGGAGACGCAGCCTGGATGGGTGAAGCTTCCGCTCTCCAAGTCTTTCCGAGGACTTGCGGTCTGGCCCGTGGGGTGCATCCGGCCGTGTGGAGCGCATGAAGGGGGAGGGGATGGGTTGGCCGCTGAGAATGTTCCAGGAGGAAGGCTTCTATTTCGTCACGTCCAGATGCTTCCAGGGGCGGCTGCTGCTGCGCCCCAGCCAGGAGGTGAACGAAGTGGTGGGAGGTGTCCTGGCGCGAGCCGTCCAGCAGAGTGTCGGCACCGTGCGGTTGCATGCTTTTACCTTCGCCTCCAATCACTTCCATCTGTTGGTGTGGGCCCGGGGCGCGGCACTCGCTGGTTTCATGCAGTATCTGCGCGCCAACCTCTCCAGGAAGGTGGGGCGATTGGTGGACTGGAGCGGTGGCTTCTGGGAGCGGCGTTATTCGGCGGAGCCGGTGTTGGACGACACGGCACTGGTAGGCCGACTGCGCTACGTGCTGGCCCATGGAGTGAAAGAGGGACTCGTGGAAAGGAGTGCCGACTGGCCAGGCCTCACGTGTCTGCCGCAGTTGCTGGGCGCGGCACGGCGGACGTTCCATTGGTTCAACTGGACGAAGCGCTGGAGCACGAACCGGAGCCAGGACCTGGCGGCGGGAGAGGGGCGCTTCGCACGGGAATGGGCCGAGCCGGTGGAGTTGGAGGTAGCGCCGCTGCCGTGTTGGAAGGAGATGGAGGAAAAAGAGAGGCAGCGCGAGGTGCGGGCCTTGCTGCAGGGGGTTGAGGCCGAAGCCCGTGGGCGGGGAAAGCCCGTGCTGGGAGCACGGACCGTGCGGGCGCAGCACCCGCATACCCGGCCCGAGCACCTCAAGCGCAGTCCGCGACCATTGGGGCATGCCTCCACGCGCGAGGCGCTACGGGCGTTACGCGAACAGTACCGTGTCTTTGTCACGGCCTTCCGAGAGGCGGCGGCGCGGTGGAGGCGGGGGGATTTCGCGGCGCGCTTTCCGCCCTTTTCCTTTCCCCCGCGCGTGGTGCCGGACCCCGTCGCTCAAGCCCTTTGACACCCGCTCTGACACCCGCTCTGCGACACGTTTTGCGGGATCCGCGCTGCAATCGTACCCGCTGCGTGGTATTCAATGAACGCGTTCAATGAACACGTTCAACCAACGAACACGACAGCGGGAAGCGACGGCCGCCGCCGTACTCGAGGCGGCACGGGCCGAATTCGAATCGGCCGGCTTCGAGGCCGCGAGCATCCGCTCCATCGCCGCGCGCGCGGGCGTGGCTGCCGGCACCGTCATTCATCACTTCAAGGACAAGCGCGAGTTGCTGCATGCCGCGCTCTTCGACGATCTCGATCGCACGCTCGGCGCGGCCTTCGAGAAGCTCGGTGATGTGCCGCTCGAAGCGCAGCTCTCGAAAGTGGCGCGCCGTGTCTTCAAGGCCTACGAAAAGCGCGCCGCGCTCTCACGAATCTCGCTCAAGGAATCACTCTTCGCCGACCCGCCGTGGGCGCAGAAGTTCGCCGCGCAGACAGGCGCCGTGCACGCGTCACTCACCGCGCTGGTGGCGCAAGCCATCGAACGCCGCGAGCTGAAGAACGACGCCGACGCGCCGCTCTTCGCCTTGGCGTGGCTCTCGTTCTTCTACTTCGCGCTCATCGGCTGGGTGCAGGGCGCGCTGCCGAAACCCGTCGGGCTCGTCGAGCGGCTGACGGCGCAGCACCTCGAAGGTCTTCGCCGGAGGAAGTCATGAGCGAGCTGTTCAACAACGAAGAAGCAAAGGCCTTGATGCTGCGGTGGTTCGACACCTTTCGCGCGCGCCTGCCGGCCGGAGTCGACAGCCGCGAAGTGTCCACCTCCTTCGGCGCGACGCACGTGTTGGTGGGTGGTCCTGCCGAGGCGCCTCCGCTCGTGTTGCTGCACGGCGCGATGGCCACGTCGGCCCACGCGCTCGTCGAGCTCGCGCCACTCCTCGAGACATTCCGCGTCTACGCCGTCGACGTCATCGGCCAGTCGGTGAAGAGCGCCGACACACGGCTCCCGGTCCGCGACGATTCATACGGCCGGTGGCTCGCGGAGGTGATGGATGGTCTGTCGCTCCTTCGCGCGCGGGTGGTCGGCGTGAGCTGGGGTGGCTTCGTCACCATTCGCCTCGCGGCCGTCGCGCCGCAACGCATCGAAAAGCTCGCGCTCCTCGTGCCCGCTGGCGTCGTCACCGGGCCGATGTGGAAGGGCTTCATGCAGATGGGCTGGCCGATGACGCGCTACGTGATGTCGCCGACGCCCGAACGGCTGCGCCGCTTCGTCGAACACCTGCTCACCACGAAGACCGACGAATGGGTACCGTACCTGGGTGACTCGTTCCGCTCGTATTCGATGGGAAAGATGAAGGTGCCCAGACTCGCGAAGGCCGACGAGCTGAAGGGCTTCACGGCGCCCACCCTGGTGATGGGCGCGGATGAAGATCTCAGCTTCCCCGGCGACAAGGTGATTACCCGCGCGAAAGAGCTGTTCAGCGGTCTCGAGCGCACCGAGCTGATCGAACACTGCAAACACTGCCCGCCGACGACACCTGAATTCCGCACCTGGCTTTCAGAGAAGATCAGCTCGTTTCTGCAGTGACTACTTCGGGAGCTGGAGCGAGTTGTTTGACACGTTCTGCGGACACGTTCTGCGCGCGAGTTGTTTGACACGTTCTGCGGACACGTTCTGCGACACGTTCTGCGGCGGGCGGGCGGCGGAGTCGTTTGACACGTTCTGCGCGCGAGTAGTTTGACACGTTCTGCGCGGCGCGCGCGCGGCGCGAGTCGTTTGACACGTTCTGCGACACGTTCTGCGGCGAGTCGTTTGACACGTTCTGCGACACGTTCTGCGGCGAGCGCGCGAGTCGTTTGACACGTTCTGCGCGGGGCGCGCGAGTCGCTTGACACGTTCTGCGGCGACACGTTCTGCGGCCGGACGCGTGTGAGGCTAAGGTAGGCCTCCATGACTCGAACGAACAGGGACCTCGACGCGGTCGTCGCCGGGTGCATCGGGGTGGACACCAACGTCTACCTCCACGGCGCCGACATCGACTTCAACGTCGAGGCCAACTTCTCGCGGAACATCGACTGCGTCGGACAGGCGGGAGGCTACTCATCCCTGGGATTCACGAGCCTGGGTCGGCCCACGGCCTTCATCGGCTCGGTGGGCCGGGACTGGCACGGCGAGCACATCCGCCAGGAACTGGCGCGGGCTGGCATCGAGTCCCTGCTGTTCGATGACCCGCTCGGCACGCACCGCAGCGTCAACTTCATGTATCGCGACGGGCGGCGAAAGAATTTCTACGACGGCAAGGGGCAGATGGACATCCGCCCCGACCTCGACGCCTGCCGGGCCCTGCTCTCGCGTGCTCGCGTGCTGCACGTGCACCTGGAGAACTGGTGCCGCGAATTGTTGCCACTCGCGCGCCAGCTCGGCGTGGTGATTTCGTGTGACCTGCAGGACCTCACCGCGCTGGACGACCCGTACCGGCGCGACTTCATCGAGCAGTCCGACTTCCTCTTCTTCTCCACGGTGAACTTCCCCGACCCGCACGAGGCCATCGCCTGGTTGCGAAGGGAGCACCCGGATCGGCTCGTCATCGGCGGGATGGGCGCGCGGGGCTGCGTGCTGGGCACCCGGGAGGGAGTTCGCTTCTTCCCTCCCGTGGAACTGGACGCGCACGTGGTCGACACCAACGGCGCGGGAGACGCGCTGGCGGTGGGCTTCCTCACGGGACACGTCCTGGAAGGCCGCGCGCCCGAGGACGCCCTCCTGCGAGGGCAGATCGCCGCGCGTCACGTCTGTTCTCAAGAGGCCGGACGCAAGCAGCTCATCACCGCCTCGCGCCTGGACGAGTTGTTCCACTCCCTCGGCCCTCAGCCCGCCTTTGGGAGGGCCTGGCTCGCCGGCGCTGGCACGGGAAGACCGTAGCCCGCGATGGCCAGGGACTCCTGGATGGCGAAGCCCATGCCTTCCTGCACGGCGTTGGCGTTGCGGGGGATGCACCAGGCCTGCACCGCGAGCACGAGCCCGGTCGTGGTGAACTCGGCCACCTCGATGGAGACCGCGGGCTGGGGCATCACGTCGGGGACCTCCGCCACGCGGACCTCCAGCGCGCGTTTGATGGCCCCGAGGTCGCAGCCATGCTGCACCGGCACGCGAATGCTCAACCGGCGGTGGGGGTGGTGGCTGTAGTTGACGATGTTGTCGCCGAGCAACTGCCCGTTGCCGACGAAGATGCGCAGGTTGTCTTGCGTATCCACGGCGGTGACGAACAGGCCGATCTCCTGAACGATCCCGGAGACTCCCGCCGAGCTGATCTCATCGCCCACCCGGAAGGGACGCAGCACGAGGAGGAAGACGCCCGCGGCGAAGTTGGAGAGCAGCCCCGACCAGGCCGAGCCAATGGCGATGCCCGCCGCCGCGAGCAGCGCGGCGAACGACGTCGTCTCGATGCCCAGCATGCCCAGCAGGCCGAGCAACAGGAGGATGGTGAGGGCGCTGGAGAAGAGGGACTCGACGTAGCGGATCAGCGTGGCGTCGAGCTTGCGCTTCTGCAGCGCGAGGTGGAGCACGCGCTGGAATCCGGTGATGACCGAGCGCCCCACGAACCACAGCACGAGCGCGCTGGTGAGCTTGAGCAGGAAGGGCAGCGCCTCGGTGAGCGCCAGGGAGTTGAGCTGATTGAGGATTGCGTCCATAGAGAAGGGCCTCGGGCCTGAGGAGGCCGGTTTGTAATCTTGCCCTTCCTGGGTTTGCAATCGCGATGCCGGACCGCTCCACCCCCATGATTCCCTCGGGAGTGGGGATTGATTTGTGAGCAAACGAATGGGTCTGACAGGTCAACGGAGATCATTGACATGTCAGTGACAGGGCGGGCCTCAGGGGGAGGGGGGCTTCGGCTCGGCGAAGAGGAGGGCCGCGTCAATCGTACCGAGCACCTCGGCGCGAGTTCGCTCGGGTGCGTCATTCCAAGCCTGCAAGCTCTCCGGATGGGCCGGACATGCCGCGGCCTTGGCGATGACAGCCATGGCGATGTCACCCACACCGCTGCGCGAGGCGGCGGCTCTCAGCACGGCACCCACGACACTGAATTGACCCGCGCGTTCGTTGTCGAAGCGAACCTGCTTTTTTCCATACCCATCGCGCGCCCTCACATTCTGACACCAACCGCGAGTCGCGATCAGCGAGCGGGCTTCCTTGAGCACCGCGGCGATTTCCGTGAGCGGGGGCACCGTTTCGACAAAGGGGATTCCTCCGGGCAGGCGCAACGCGTGTTGCAATTGGAGTTCCGCCCAGGAGGCCAGGATGTCGCCGCGTCGCCGTGTGGCCAGCTCTCCATATTCCGGGGGCAGCGCGGCGAACAACTCGGGCCTGTGTTGATGGATGAGGTCGAGATAGGCCCGTTCCGCTTCCTCCAGGGAGGAGCGTGGCGAAATACCCAATTCACGCCAGGGCTTTTCCGCCGCGGGGAAGACCCGTTCATAATAGTTCCGGAGCCGCGCATTCATCGCCCCCGGCGAAACCCCGAACAAACCCGCGAGGTCTTCTGTCCTGGGCGGGGTTGGACCTTCGAGCGCCTGGGTCAACCAGGCATCGGGCATCAAGAACTCGGAGGCGAAGTCCATGGAGCCCGACTTGAGCTTCGATTGATAACCATCCGAGGTGCGCACATACACGCCCGGTGATGCCCAGAGCAGATGGTAGAGGAACGCCGCCAGGGTGAATCGCTGCCGGGTGGGCGGGTTGTCGCGATTCATGAAGATTCGCGCGCCCTCCTCGCCGAGCTCCAGGACGGAGTCGATGCGCATCGAGTCGGTGTCGACAATCGATGAGTCCGCGAGCTCATCCGGGAGCTTGTCTCCCATTTCCAGGGGAGCGGATGAAATCACCGGCACATCCAGGCCCTGGATGATGCTGTTGATATCCACGGGAGGCTGGAGGGCGAGAATCGAATCGATGAAAGTGCCGATGTTCTCTGGCTTCGTGCGGAGTGCTTTCAACGAAACCCGAGGAATGGTTTCCGGCATGCGCGGCTTCTACCATGGACGGTGGGTCGCATCCATGCGCTCGCGTCTGGTACGGTGGGCGGAGCCGTTCGACGAGGAGCCTGCCCATGGCTGGAATCCGCCAGGACTACATCACCCGGATGATCGAGCAACTGGCCGCCGCGCTCGCCGCCATCCTCCGGGCCGCCACGGGGGGGAAGACGCAGGAAGCGCTCGAGCAGGTGAACGAGGCCAGCCTGAGTCTGTTCGGCATGGAGTACCGCATGCTCATCACCATCGACGCGGGCTCGGTGGCGGAGCTGCTCGGGTATCCGGACAAGATACAGGCGCTGGCGAAGCTGGTGCTGGCGGAGGCGGAGGTCCTGCGGCTCAAGGGTGACGCCGAGGGCGTGGCCCACCGGCTGGGTCATGCCCTGGGATTGTTGCTGGAGACCGAGCGCAGGCGCGGGGCCCCGGATACCGAGACCGAGGCGCTCCTGCGTGACGTGCGCGGCAAGCTCGCCTCGTGAGGTCAGCGGCCCAGGTCCGTGGCCTGCTGGGGTGGGGCATTCTCGGGCGGAGGAGGGGAGGCACCGGCGGCCGGCTCCATGCCCCGGGTGCGCTCGGGGGGCGGCTTGTCGCGCTGGGAGGGGTGCTCGGCGGTGACCTCCTCGAGGGTGCGCGGCGGTGGCACGTAGGCGTCGGGTGAGAAGGAGCGCGCGGGGTAGGGCTTCGTCTGGTGGGCCTCTTCCACGGTCTCGCCCGGGTCGTAGTCGCTGGAGTTCTCCTGGTCGCGCGTGAGGAGCACCTGCCGCACGCGGTAGGGCCCATCCACGCCCAGGTCGTGGAGCACCTTGCCGAACACCTCCAGCGTCATCGTCTGGCGGCCCGCGCCGAGCCGCGCTGTCTGTTTCACCCAGGCGAGCGGTTCCAGGCGGGGGCCGAACACCTGGGCCATGAGCGTGAAGAGGCCGGGCTCGTCCACTCGCAGCTCCGCCTCCAGCGCGAGTCCGCCGTCGCGCACCGAGTCCGTCCAGCGGCCGGTGAGCGTCGCGCGGGGGCCCCGGGTGTAGATGAGCACGGAGGGGATGGTGCGCGTGCCCACGCCGGGCACGTCCACGGTGCCCTCCACGAGCACCCGCCCGAGCAGCAGCTTCTTCTGCTCGCGCGTGGGTTGCAGTTGGGCGGTGTAGCGCAGGTCTCCAGCCCGCTCGTCCTCGCCGGTGCCGTCGTCGCTCACGGGCAGGTCGAGCCACGGACGGGCCTCATCGTCCAGCGAGCGCGCGCGCACGCGGGGGGAGGGCAGCGGCTGGCGGCGTCCCTGGGCGTCCGTCATCTCCAGCCAGAGGGCGATGGGCCGGGGGGCCACCACGTTGTAGCGCGCTGGCAGGATGCGCAGGTGGTGCTGGTGTGATTCGTCCACGGGGATGTCCTCCCACTCCGTGGTGCCCGGGTAGAACTCCTCGGCGAGCACCTGCGTCGTGGGCGGTAGCTCGATGGGCGGCGCCTCGGGAGGCCGCTCGGGGGTGGTGCCGGGGGGCGGTGACTCCAGGGAGGACGAGGCGCCCGGTGCCGCCACTGGCTCTGGCGTGGCGGCCACGGCGGGCGGCCCGGCGCGCGCCCGGGGGGCGCGGGGGGGGGGGGGGGGGGGGTGGGGGGGGGGGGGGGG
>Ga0081606_1000053_pt1 | contig 108822 bp, 81 predicted proteins | sample EareggfetidaYelm_FD_71127 | JGI IMG/M metagenome (GOLD analysis project Ga0081606, IMG submission 71127) | Earthworm egg capsule microbial community from the University of Washington, USA - E. fetida Yelm (SPADES assembly) (version 2) | ecosystem: Host-associated > Annelida > Reproductive...
CGAGCGCATCACCCCGTACACCTCCCGGTGCACGTACTGCGCCTGGGCCTCGGGATTCGTGATGCCGCTGAGCTTCACCACCCCCGGCGCCCACGCGCCCACATCCTCGCGCGCGATGCCCTCCGCCTGGGCCCACTGCGACAGCAGCGCCGCCGCCGCCCGGATGTTCGCCTCGGGCTGGGTGCGCGCCTCTTCCACGCTCACTCCCGCCAACCGCGCACCTTCCGTCAGGTTCCCGCCCCGCAGCGCCATCAGACCCGAGGCCGCCGGCATGCCCTCGAACTCCTGGTGCCCCTGGATCATCTCGAAGCGCGTCTCCGCGTAGGCGATGGCCTTGAGCAGCTCCGCCGGTACCTGGAAGTCCTGGCCGGCCCGGGCGAACGCCGCGTCCAGCTCGTACGGGGTGCGCTCGGCCTCGCGCTGGGCGGGCGTGCGCACGTCCTCCACAGCGGAGGGAGCGGCGGACTGCATGGCTTCCTGCGGACCACAGGCGGCCAGGGACAACGCCAGGGAGGCGGCCACCAACGGCTGACGGAACGGATGCATACGGACACTCCTCTGCGAGGGGGTGGGAGGGGACGACATCCAACACCATACATTTTCCGCTTCCACGGGAAAAGTCCGCTTTACTTTTAATACCAACATGTTCCGGGGAAGCGTTGGGAAGTGCCCACCGACGGGGACGACGCGGGGGGATGGGTTGGGTTAGGAGGAATCCATGCGTCTCTTCGCCATCGGCGACACCCACCTGCCCTCCACCCGCAACAAGGACATGCACCGCTTCGGTTGGACGGATCACCCGCTGCCGTTGCAGCGCGCCTGGGACGAGAAGGTGCGCCCCGAGGACGTGGTGCTCGTGGTGGGCGACATCTCCTGGGCCACCCGCCCCAGTGAGGTGCTGGAGGACTTGAAGTGGCTGGACGAGCGTCCGGGCCGCAAGGTGCTCGTGCGCGGCAACCACGACTACTGGTGGGGAGACTCGGCCGCCAAGCTGCGCCGGCTCCTGGAGCCGTACAAGACGCTCGAGGGCTTCCTGCACAACAGCTCCGTGGTCATCGGCCGGTGGGTGATCGCCGGCACGCGGTTGTGGACGGCCCCCGAGGCGCCTCCCATGCCCGGCGGAGAGATGGGCGACGAGAGCGGCGACGCGGGCTACGTGGAGCGCGAGACGCGGCGGCTGGCCACCTCCATCGCCGACGCGGAGAAGAAGGAGAAGGAGAGCCCCACGCCCCTCACCCGCGTGGTGGCCGTGCACTTCCCGCCCATCTACGCGAACGAGAAGCCCACGGCGTACCTCGGGCCCATCGAGGCCTACCAGCCCAAGGTGTGCGTCTACGGGCACCTGCACGCGGGCGGCATCCCGGCGGGCTTCACCGGGGAGCGCGCCGGCATCCGCTACGTGCTGGCATCCTGTGACGCGGCGGGCTTCTCGCCCCTGCTGCTGGACGGAGAGCCCTGACCCTCCGGGGCGCTACGGCCCCCGCGACACCACCGGCTTCCACGACCGCGAGGCCTCGTCGGTGGACAGACAGGAGCGCCACTGCTCGCCGCTGTCGTTCACCGGCTCGCTCCGCTCCACGGGCACCCCCACCGGGCACACGCCCCGGGTGCGGTTGCCCGCCGCGTCGCGCACCTCGAAGTGAACCGAGTACACGCGGCCATCTCCCTCGGCCTGGCGATCCACCTTCACCTTCACGGTGGTGGCGTCCACGAAGACGATGTCCGGCGCGCCCGAGCCCTGGGCCTCGTCCGAGGCCACACAGGAGATGGACGCCGTGGCGCCCGTCTGGGTGAGCCCGCCGCTGCACCGGTCATACACGGTGAGGCAGTCCTCGAGGCGCACGGTGCGGTAGTCCTGATCCACCGGCCACAGGGGCGAGGGTGGCGTCAGGGTGATCGCGGGCGGCGTCTCGTCCACCACCTGGACGGTGGAGGTGCACGAGGCCTCGTTGCCCGAGGTGTCCTTGGCCGTGTAGCGCACGGTGCTGGTGCCGAGCGGGTAGAAGTCCGCCTCCGGTCCCTTGAGCGTCACCGGGGAGCAGCTGTCCGAGCCTTGCGCCGAGCCCGGCTTCACCCAGGCGGAGTTGCGGCCAGTGCACTCGGCGGTGATGGCCGGGGGGCACGAGACGGAAGGCGCCTTCGTGTCCACCACGAGCGCCCGGGTCGAGCAGGTGGCCGTGTTGCCGGAGGAGTCCGTCGCCGTGTAGGTGAGCGCGTGAGCACCGAGCGGCAGGGCGGCCGCCTTGGGCAGCGCCACCGGGGCGGGACCGCAGTTGTCCCGGGCACTCGCCTCGGGAGGCTGCACGAGCGCCACGCCCTCGGCGGAGCACTCCACCTGGAAGTCCGCCGGGCACGTGAGCGTGGGGGCCTCGCAGTCGCGCACCGTCACGTTGGACCAGCACGAGTCCTGCTTCTGGCCATCCGACGCGGTGACGCAGACGCCGTACGAGCCCGGAGCGTAGGGCCCCACCGGGTGCGCGTCCCATGACACCAGGTCCCCATCTGGATCCACCGCGGTGGCCATGCCCTGGGGGCTCGTGGCGACACACACTCCCGGATCCGTGCACACCGAGACGTCCCGACACGTCACCTCGGGAGCGCGGTTCTCCTGGGCGCACGTGGCGCTGCACCCATCCCCGCTCACCGTGTTGCCGTCGTCACACGCCTCGCCCGGGTCCACGTGCCCGTTGCCGCACACGTGGCAGTCGGTGTCCTCCCAGTCCACCTGGCCATCGCCGTCGTTGTCCTCCCCGTCCTCGCAGTCCTCGGCGGAGAGCACCACCGAGGTACCGCCGAGCATCACCGGCTGGCCCACATGCGGGTGGTAGGCCTCGTCGTTGACGGCGAGCACCTGGAGGCCCGAGTAGCCGCTCGGCCCCGTGAAGACGTTGTGGAAGGACTTGTGGCTCAGGTCCACGGCGGTCAGGCTCGGGACGAAGGCATGGAGCGCCTCGGTGGGCTCGGCGACATCGAACGAGGTGTCCTCGGTGGTGAGCGGCAACGGCAGGAAGCCCCAACCGCCCTCGACGCCCGCCTGGGTGAGCGCGATGAGCGAGCCGCCCTTCTCATTGACGAAGCGGGCCAGGTCCGGCTGGCGCTCGTTGAGGGCGGCGATCTGCCGCACGGTGAGGCCACCCAGCGTGTGCTCGCCCGCCGAGGGCAGGTACACGAAGGCATGGAGGGAGAAATCCACGCGGGAGATGTCCTCGGTGGAGCGCGCGTGGGTGACCTTGGCGCCGGGGCCGCCCTGGGCGGGGTCGTTCCAGCTATTGAAGGCGATGAGCGCCTGCTGGTCGTTCACGCCGATGGCGAGGATGCCCTTGCCTCCCGAGCGCGAGCGCGCGAGCGCGTCCTTGAAGAGCGCGGGGTAGAGGCCACCACACGCCGAGCCCTCGCAGTGCCAGAGGTCATCCGCGTCATCCCCTGTCACCACCACGAAGCCACCGCGCGTCGGAGGCGTGGGAGTCGTATCGGACGGTTTGTCCGGCGTCGTGGGGCTGGGACGGCCGCCCGAGGACGGCCCATCGCCCTTGCCCGGCACCGGCGAGTGCCCGTGGCCCGGGGGCTTCTGGGGATACACCTCGGTGGGCTCGTCGTAATAGTAGTAGCCCCCGCAGCCGCTCGCGGTGCTCACGAGCATCAGGAGGAACACCGACATCCCCAGCCAGGGGCGGAGACGCGGAGAACGAGCGGACGGAGGCAGTGGGAGCATGGTTTTCCCCAACGTGGGCAAACAAGTTCCCACGCATTGAGGCATCAGTAGGGATTCCCTCCCCAGCCCGAGGAGCGGGCGAGCACCGAATCCGGCCTCCCGAGGGCGTGATGTGTCGAGTGCCCAACGAACGCGGTGGCGTTACCGTCCACCAGTAGAGGCTCCCACACACGACGCGCTGCGAACCGAGCATGGACTACCCAGTCGCGGCCAGAAACGCGCAGACCAGAGCAACTGCGTTCAGAGCCAATCGCGAATGTCCGGGTACTGCTCCAGCACGCGCAGGCATCGTTCGTCGATGAACCGGGCCGCATTTGTGCTCTCGGCGATGTCTCGGAACCAGACGAAGACGCTCGCGAAAGGAGTGCGGCAGAGAGTCCGTTGCACAGCAAGCGCGAGCAGCCAGTTCTCCTGCTGGCAAGCAGCGTCGTAGCGCAGCAATAAAGCCGGAATGGTATGCCACGCGTCCGTCCGGCCCTTTTCCAAAATGTCACGGTCCAGACCGAACACCTTGATACTCCACTGCCCCTTGAGGCTCTCCACCCCTTCGTGCGTCCTGGGCTTGTACTTACCGGTCCTGACCGACAGGACCAGATGCGTGCGCGGGTCTTCCCTGGTTGGATCGACCAGCAGCGGCAACCCAGCACCATCCAGAGGGAACTGATCGCGCTTCTCGTTGCTGTTGCACCCACTACACGCCAGCAGGTAGTTGGTCCACGAAAAGGCCCGCTCGGGATACTTCGACTTCGGCCAGAAATGCTCGATGTCCGTGCCCACGCTGTCTTCGCAATACATGCAGCGCTGAAGTCCTGTGGCCATGGATTGCAGCTTCGTGCGGATCTCCTCGAAAGCAAGGTTCTCCTTGAGCCCCCACAAGTGCTCCGCTTCTTTTCTCGGGCTCGCGGCACCGAGCACCTTCTCCGAGCGCTCCTTCAGAAACGCCGCCGCCGAATCACTGAGCGTCTCACGTTCCAATTTCTTCATTTGTCGAGCCCGAACTTCCTCACGGCTCTGTCCACGAGTTCGCTGCCCGTATTCGGAAGTTGTGCGGCGAGCCGCTCGAGTTCCTCGCCTTCCTCGGGACTGGCCATGCCTTCGAGCACACGCGACTCCAACCGGGCCACACGCTCGCGCAACTTCTCGGACGCATCCGAGTGAACGTGCTCTAGACCAAACAACTCGGTCAAAGCAGCTTCATCCACAGTGCCATTCACCACGGTCTTGAACAAATCTTCCGACACATGAGTGACAGGACGACCCTCACCAGGCGCGGGAAGCCGAATCAACCCATTTGGGTCCGCCGCCTGACAGACGAAGGGGCTGTGAGTGGTCACAATGAATTGAATGTTCGGGAAATGCTCTTTCAACCAGAAACCAACACGCCGTTGCCATGAGACGTGCAGGTGCAGTTCCACTTCGTCGATAAGAACCACTCCCTGATATGGAACACGGCACTGACCGTTTTCATACACTATACTCAATCCTTGGCTCGCATCATGGATCTGACGAACAAGATCCATCACCAGAGCGGCCATCGTCCTGTAACCATCGCTGAGATCCTGGATGGGAAGAGTGACGCCTCCCTGAGTCACCCACAAGCCGTCTGAATCGAACTTCGCGACCCGGGTGGAATCGGGAAGCAAACCGTTATTCAGTAAATCCAACACCCCTTCCAAGAGTTCTTCGGCCCCTCCCCGTCCTTCCAAGCGCCGCAAATGAATTTCCCTGAGCCATTGGATGCTCTCCACCAGCGAGGCATCTTCGCGGAAGAGGGAAACCAATCGCGCCAACCTCGGTGGCCCCACCATCAAGCGTTGAGCGTCGGACGCATGGCCAGAGAGACGACGAAAGGGCCCATACCCTGCGATAAACCAGCCCACGGGATTATCAGACCAGGGGCCGCGCTCCGAGGCGGACTTGTGGCCCTCTCCGATCGCCATGCTCGGCTCTGGACCTGAATCCGATTGAGTCCAAGCCAATCCTGTCCAGAACCCGGAAGGAGGGCGCCTTCCACGACCAACAAATCCATCTACATTTTCATCAAAAACCAGCAAGGATCCCGCATAAGCTTGTTTCTGGCCATGCCGAATCCAGCCTGAGAAACTTTGCTGCAAGGACCGGGCGGAGTTCGTCCCCACGACCGTGAGGGCTATCGCTTTCAATAAGGTCGATTTTCCCGCGCCATTACGTCCGGCCAGAACCGTCCAACCCGAGAAGCTTCCGTCAGGCCGACGCAGATCGAGTTCGACGTGGAGGTCTCCGTCGCCGAACCCTCGTATGTTCTCCAGCCAAATTTTACTGATGTACATGGGGTCGACCTCCTACGCTAAATACTCTCACTCACGCACAACCCAGAAGCTACAACTCCACCTGCGCGCCCAGCTCCACCACGCGATTGGGGGGAATGCGGAAGTAGGACGTCGCGCTCCGGGCGTTGCGGCTCATCCACGCGAACAGCGCTTCCCGCCACATCGCCATCCCGGGCTTCTTGCTCGGAATCAGCGTCTCGCGGCCCAGGAAGAACGACGTGCCCATCAGGTTGAACTGCAACCCCTTCTCACGCGCCCGCTTGAGGATGTCCGGGATGCTCGGGTTCTCCATGAAGCCGTAGCGCGCGATCACCCGCACGAAGCCCTCCTCCAGCCGGATGATCTCCACCCGCTCCTCCGGCGGCACGTGCGGCACGTCCTCCGAGGCGATGGTGAGCAACATCACCTGCTCGTGGATGACCTTGTTGTGCTTGAGGTTGTGCAGGAGCGCGGGCGGCGTGCCCTCGGCGTTGCCCGTCATGAAGATGGCCGTGCCCGGCACCCGCACCGGTGGATGATCCCCGAAGCTGCCGAGCAACTGCGGCAACGGCATGCTGCTCGCGCGCAGCCGCGTGGCCAGGATGTCGCGCCCCCGCTTCCACGTCGTCATCAGGGTGAACACGCCCAGCGCCAGCACCAGCGGGAACCAGCCGCCCGCGGCGATCTTCACCGCGTTGGCGCCGAAGAAGGACAGGTCCACCAGCAGGAACACCCCGGCGATGGGCAGCGCCACCGCGCGCGACACGTTCCAGCGCTCGCGCGCCACCACGTAGGCGAGCACCGTGGTGATGGTCATGGTCGTCGTCACCGCGATGCCGTACGCCGCCGCCAGGTTCGTGGACGACTTGAAGCCCATCACCAGCAGGATGATGCCCACCAGCAGCGCCCAGTTGACGCCCGGCAGGTAGATCTGCCCCTGGGCTTCGGCCGAGGTGTGCACCACCTCCAGGCGCGGGGTGTAGCCGAGCTGGATGGCCTGCTGGGTGATGGAGAACGCCCCGGAGATGAGCGCCTGGGCGGCGATCACCGCCGCGCCCGTGGAGATGATCACCAGCGGATAGAGCGCCCAGTCCGGCGCCAGGAGGAAGAAGGGGTTGCGCGCGGTGTGCGGGTCGCGCAGCAGCAACGCCCCCTGCCCCATGTAGTTGAGCATCAACGACGGCAGCACCAGCGTGAACCACGCCCACTTGATGGGCTTCACGCCGAAGTGGCCCATGTCCGCGTACAGCGCCTCGCCGCCCGTCACCGACAGGAACACCCCGCCGAGCACCAGGAAGCCGTGCCCGCGGTTCTCCAGGAAGAAGCGCACGCCCATGCCCGGCGACAGCGCGCCCAGCACGGAGGGGTACATCACCAGTTCCTTGAGGCCCAACGCCGCGAGCGACAGGAACCACACCACCATGAAGGGCCCGAAGATGGCGCCGATGCCCGCCGTGCCCCGGCGCTGCAAGAGGAACAGGCCCACCAGGATGATGATGGCCAGCGGCCGGATGTAGTCCTCGAACAGGGGAGTGGCCACGCTCAGGCCCTCCACCGCGCTGAGCACGGAGATGGCCGGCGTGATGAGCCCATCGCCATACAGGAGCGCCGCGCCGAACAAGCCCAGGGTGACCACCACCGGGCGCACCTTCACCTCCTCGCCCCGCTTGCGCTGCATCGCGAGCGCCATCAGCGCCAGGATGCCGCCCTCTCCCCGGTTGTCCGCCCGCATCACGAACACCACGTACTTCACCGACACCACGATGATGAGCGCCCAGAAGATGAGCGACAGCACTCCGAGCACGTTGTCGTGCGTCGGCGCCACGCCGTGCTCGCCCGTGAAGCACTCCCGCAGCGCGTACAGCGGGCTCGTCCCGATGTCCCCGAAGACGATTCCCAATGCCCCCACCGCCAACGCGGCCACACGCGGCTTGCGGCCGTCGGGTGCTTGGGGCACCGAGGGAGTAGAGGTCAACGAGGGAGGGGAGGCAGTCATAGGAGGCCTCCTCTAGCCCAACCCGAGCCCGGGAACAGCTACTTGCGGTCCCTCCACCCGACTCGATTCCAGTAGGACTGGAAGCAGGAGGACCCGAGGCACACTCCACGTGTGAAGATGGACAACCGTCTTGTCCCAGGGGGTGTGTAGGCGGCTCGTCCAGACGAACGATCGCGCGCGGCGCCACGAAAGCGGTTTCCCGGGTGATGTCGGACCCACGAAGTCCCATGCGCTCGTCCCTACGTGCCAGGGGGAGTGCCCTGTCTTCATGGAAACCGGTTCTCGCGCCGCTGCTCATGGCCGCGCTCGTGGGCTGTGGCTCGGTGAACGAAGTCACACAGCCCGGGGGCGTCAACGGGGTGTACGACGTCGCGGCGAATGCCTCCGTCGAGGAGCTCTACCTCGACATGGTGCGCCTGCATTCGGCGGGGCTGCTGCCACCGTCGCGCATGGATGCCCTCCAGCAGTCCCTGGACGAAGTCGATTCCCGCCATGCGGAGGGCAGCGAGGAACACCGGGAGCAACAACGCGCCATGCTCGCGTCCAGTCTCCGCCGCGCGCTTCACGAGTTGCGCCAGGGAGAAAACGCCGCGGTGGCGGAGGCCTGGTACGAAGGCCGTGCCTATGCCCGGAAGCTGAACCGCGCCGGAGTGCGCGAAGCGGAGCACTACGCCGAGAACACCCTTCTGCTCGCCGGCATGATGGGCGTGCCCACCGGGAAGGAGGACCTCGTCCTCATGGTGGCCATTCCCGTCGGCGGCTACGTGGTGGTGAAGGTGGGAGGCATGGCGATTCACCGCGCCGCCTTCCTGATGCGCAAGTTCCGCTCGGTGGACGACGTGGTGGAGCACGCGAAGCGATGGGGCTTCCACGCACGCTATGCCGCCAACGACGCCGAGTTGCGGCGAGTCGCGGGTGACGAGGCGGCGGATGCCGCGCTCCGCGCCCAGGCCCACGTCGGCGCACCACGGGAGCGGCAACGCTCCGGCAAGGAGAACGTCTGGAACCCCTCGGACCGTGATGACAACTGCACGGCATGTGTCGCCACGGTCATCCGCAACAGCATGGAGGGCTACTTCAAGTACACAGCGGACGAGATGGAGCGTCTCTTCGGGTACGTTGGACGAGAGCGCAAACTCAGCGTGGAGGCGTCCTTGCGGTATATCGAGAAGGCGACCGGCCTGAAGGCGACGTCCAACCCAGTGACGATGCTGGGAGGAGCACCCTCGGGCCATTATGCCGTCTTCACTCGCTGGAGCGACGGCGACTACAATCACGTCGTCTACGGCCGGGTTACACCGACAGGCCGTACCTCCATCTTCGATCCGCAAACCCTGGAGCACATGACCTATCAGCAAATGCAGAAACGCTATGGCGCCAAGGCAAGACCTTTTCGGATGGAGGCAGCCGAATGAGCGACGAGCAATTTTTCTGCGACTACTGCGGCTACAACTCCGACAGCAGGGAGCGCTGCACGCACTGTGGGAAGGACATCGCCGACCTACACGACAATCCCCCTGGGTTCAGCATTCCCCTCTCTGGAAGAATCACCCTCCGCCTCCATGACGGGACAGATATTGAACAAACCTGGAAGGAATTGGCCGAGGTCTGGCGAAAAGAGGAGGAGACCCGACCCCATAGGCCCAGTCAGTTGGAACAGTTCAACATGAACTCGAACACGGTGGAGTTATACGGGCTGAGCTACATGGTCAGCACCCTGCGCGAGGCCCTGGGGGAGCGCGGCTCCGTCGAATTCCAGGAACTCCCCCATGAGCAAATGCCTTACCGGCAACCGAAGTATCAATTGCCCCGCCCTCCCACCGTCCCCCGGAACAAGCGCTGAACCCTCGCGCGCCCCACGGCTCAGGGAGCGATGTCGTCGAAGGAGCGCGCCACCGGGTGCGGCCCCGGGTCCACGGCGGGGCCCTCGCCCCGCATGACACAGCAGGTGCGCAGCCCCGAGGCCGCCGCCGCGTCCAGCTCCGCCCTCACGTCCGACAGGAACAGGATGTTCCCACCAGGCAGCCCCAATTCCCGGGCGATGCCCTCATAGGAGGCCGGCTCCTTCTTGCCCCCCATGCCAGTATCGAAATAGCCGCGGAACAGCGGCGTCAGGTCCCCGAAGGGCGTGTGGCTGAAGAGCAGCATCTGCGCGTGCACCGAGCCCGAGGAGTACACGTACAGGCGCAGCCCCCGCGCGTTCCACTCGCGCAGGCACCGCGCGGCGTCCTCGTAGACGTGGCCCTGGAAATGACCCTGGCGATAGCCCTGCTCCCACAACAGGCCCTGCAATCCCTTGAGAGGGCCTACCTTGCGGTCCTCCTCCATCCAGAGCAGGAGCACCTCCACGAGCCCCGCGTCGTCCAGGCCACCTCCCGCCATCTGCCGCGCCGCCTCCAACAGCCGGCGCACCTGGAGATCCCGACCATGCTCCCGCACGAAGGCGGGCAGGTGCCGCGCCGCGTAGGGGAAGAGCACCTCGTGCACGAAGGACAGGCTGGAGGTGGTGCCCTCGATGTCGGTGACGATGGCCTGGAGCATGCGGCTCATTCGAAGCGCGGGAAGCGCCCGGCGATGTCGTCCCCCGTCGCCTTCGCCACCCAGCCCGCGGTGTCCGTGAACAGGCGGATGACGGTGAAGAGCGGCTGGGGGCCCATGTCGAACCAGTGCGGCGTCCCGTCCGGCACGCTCAAGAGGTCTCCCTTCTCGCACAGCACGAAGAAGACGCGCCCCGCCGTGTGGATGCTGAAGAGGCCCTGGCCCTCCACGAAGAAGCGCACCTCGTCCTCGCTGTGGGTGTGCTCGTGCAGGAACTTCGCCCGCGCCGCCTCTTTCTGAGGGTTGTCCGGCAGCATCGAGAGCACGTCCGCCGACCGCAGACCCCGCTCCTTCATCAGCCGCTCCACCGAGTCCTGATAGGCCGCGAGCACCTCTTCCTGGCTCGCTCCCGGAGAGAGCGGGCGGCGTGCCTCCCAACGCTCTAAGCGGATGCCCACCGCGTCCAGCTCGCGCCGGATGGTGTCGAAGTCCTGGGTGTGCACCCGCGCCCGCGAGGAATCCCCCTCGTCGAAAACCCTCAGCTCACTCATCGGCCCAGCCTCCTCATCTCCAGCTCGCACGCGAACAGGAACTCGAACGCTTCCACATGCCGCCGCGCCTCCTCCACCGTGCGCCCCCAGGTGTACAGGCCATGGCCCTCGATGAGGAAGCCGGGCGTCTTCGGATGCTCGCCGAGGAACTTCTCCACCCGCTGGGCGAGCCGGGGGATGTCCTGGTCATTGCCGAAGACGGGCACCTCCAGGCGCGCCGTGTGCGACACCACGCCCGGCAGCGCCTTGAGCACTTCATAGCCCTCGAGCACCACCCCGCCGGGACTCAGCCGCGAGAGCACCGTCGCGGGCAGCGAGTGCGTGTGCAGCACCGCCCCGAGGCCTGACTCGCGCCGGTAGAGCAGCAGGTGCAGCGCCGTCTCCGCGGACGGCTTGCGGTCCGGGGTGAGCGGTTCGTTGTCCAGGCCCACCACCAGGAACCCGTCCGCGTCCAGCTCGCCCTTGTGGCGCCCCGAGGCGGTGATGAGCACGCGGCGCTCGTCCAGCCGGGCCGAGAAGTTACCGGCGGTGGCCGGCACCCAGCCCCGCTCGAAGAAGAAGCGTCCCGCACGGGCCAGTTCCCCTGCTCGGACATCCACGTCCAGCGTGCGGTCCATGGCCGTGCACTCTACACGGTCCGTACCGGGGGCGCCGCCTCGCGCGACGCGCCCGGGGACGTCTCGGGAGTGGCCCCGAGGCTGTCGCGCAGGCCCGCGACGATCTCGAAGGAGCGCAACCGGGCGGCATGGTCGTAGATCTGCGCCGTCACCATCAGCTCGTCCGCGCCGGTGCGCCGCAGGAAGCCCTCCAGCCCCTGGCGCACGGTGTCCGGCGCGCCGACGAACGAGCAGGACATCATGTGCTCGAGCCGGGCCCGGTCCAGCTCCGTCCAACGCCCTTCCATGCTGTCCACGGGAGGCTGCAGGAGCCCCGGCGTGCCGCGCATCAGGTTGACGAACTGCTGTTGCAGCGACGTGAAGAGGCGCCTGGCCTCGGCGTCCGTGTCGGCGGCGAAGACGTTGACGCCGAGCATGACGTAGGGCCGGGCCAGCGCCTCCGAGGGCCGGAACTGGCTCCGGTAGAGGTCGATCGCCGAGCGCATGTGGTCCGGCGCGAAGTGCGAGGCGAAGGCGAAGGGCAGGCCGAGCGCGGCGGCGAGCTGGGCGCTGAAGAGGCTCGAGCCCAGCAGCCAGATGGGAACGTCCAGGCCCGCGCCGGGCACCGCGCGCACCGCCTGACCGGGCACCGCCGGACGGAAGTAGGACTGAAGCTCCAGCACGTCGTCCGGGAAGGAGTCCGCGCCGCCCATCAGGGTCCGGCGCAGCGCCTGGGCCGTGCGTTGATCCGTGCCCGGCGCCCGCCCGAGCCCCAGGTCGATGCGGCCCGGGTAGAGCGAGGCGAGCGTGCCGAACTGCTCGGCGATGACGAGCGGCGCGTGGTTGGGCAGCATGATGCCGCCCGAGCCCACGCGGATGGTCGAGGTGCCCCCCGCCACGTGGCCAATCACCACCGAGGTCGCCGCGCTGGCGATGCCCGTCATGTTGTGGTGCTCGGCCAGCCAGTAGCGGTGGTAGCCCCAGCGCTCGGCGTGGCGCGCCAGGTCCAGCGTGTTGCGAAAGGCCGTCGAGGCGTCGGCGCCCTGGGTGATGGGAGAGAGATCGAGGACCGAGAGAAGGGGCATGGCGAATCCTGGGAGCGCGTACCGTGCGAGCCCCTTGCCTAACGGTCCCCGTTGCACCGGGCAACGACATCCCACCCGCCGGACGGGCGTTCAGTCGCGGCGTTTGAGTTCGCGGGCCACCACCTCGCAGCCGGGCGCGTAGGTGCCCCGGATGGCCTCCAGCGCGCGCGCCAGCGTCACCTCGGCGATGCGCTCGTGCTGCTGGGGCAGCGAGTTGACCTTCACTGGCAGGAAGTCGAGCAGGCGGTCGTCTCCGAACGTCGCCATCCGCAACGTCCGGGGCAGGCCTCCGGGCTGCTCCAACAGCACATCGAGCACCCCCTGCATGAGCGTGAACGAGCTCGTGACGAGCGCGTCCGGCAGACCGTGGGTGCCCAGCAGCTCGCGCATCATGCGCGCCCCCGTCTCCCGGTCGTACCGGGGCCCGGACAGCTCGTGCACGTGCGCGACACGCCCCTGGACGGCGCGCCGGAAGCCCTCGCGCCGCTCGTGGGTCACCGCCACCGAGGCCACCGCGTCCAGCCACGCCACCCGCTGGGTCTTCTCATCGAGCACCGAGCGCGTGAGCACCTCGGCGGACGGAGCGTTGTCGCTCACCACGCAGACGAACCGCGAGGGATCCAGGGCGCGGTCCACCGCCACCACCGGCAGGCCGGACGTCATCAGTCCCGCGTAGAACGGATCCTCCGGCGGCAGGGCACTCGCCACGATGAGCGCGTCACAGCGCCGCGCGCGCAACATCAACGCGAGCTCGCGCTCCGTGGCGGAATCATCCTCGGAGCCGACGATGAGCAGTTGGTAGCCCTCGCGCCGGGCACCACGCTCGAACAGCTTGGCCAACCGCGCGTAGCTGGCGTTCTCCAGGTCCGGCACGATGAGCCCGAGCGTGCGGCTGGCGCCCCGCCGCAGCGCCGCCGCCTGCGCGTCGATGCGGAAGTTGTGGTGCTCCACCACCGCCATGACGCGCGCCGCGGTCTGCGCGCTGATGCGCCGTGCCTCGGCCTGCCCGTTGAGCACATAGCTGGCCGTGGTCCTAGAAACCCCCGCCAGGCGGGCGATATCCGTCAATGTCATCGAGACGTCCTCACTTCTGTCACCCTCACCCGACCCGCCATCGGACCGGAAATTCGCGGGGGTGTCCGGCTATTAAACCCCACAGGTGACACGATTCAGCCGAATGATTATAAGAGAGGGACAAGGAGACCCCTACAGATGCTAATGCTGACACGAGAGGATGTCCGTCTCGGTTGCCAGGCCGCTGACTGGAGAGGGGCGCTGGCGCAAGCCGCCCAGTCCCTCGTCGAGGCGGGCCGCGTGTCGCCGGAGTACGGCGAGGGGTTGCTCGCCCGGGAGGCCCAATCCTCCACATACCTGGGCAAGGGAATCGCCATTCCTCATGGTACCCCGGACAGCCGCCGGTTCGTGCGTGCCACGGGCGTGCGGGTGTTGCAATTCCCCCAAGGCGTCTCCTGGCATGACGGCTCGCGCGTCAACCTGCTGGTGACGATCGCCGCGCAGTCCGATGAGCACCTGGACATCCTGCGCCAGCTCACCCACGTGCTCGAGCGCGAGGGGGTGGCCGAATCCCTCGCGGGCGCCACGAGCCCGGAGGAGATCATCGCCGCGCTCTCCCGCCTGCCGGTGACGGCGCGGCTCGACGCGGACACGCTCTGTCTGGGCCTGCCCGCGAAGGACCGGCTGGAGCTGGCGCTCTCGGCCGCGGCGAGGCTGCGCCACGTGGGCTGCGTGGACGCGGGCTTCGTCGCCGCCATCGCCGGGCAGCAGCCGGTGCCGCTGGGCCAGGGCCTCTGGCTCGTGTACGGCACCACGGGCGTCTTCACTCCGGCGCTCGCGCTGGCCACCCCGGACAAGCGCCTGCACGACGAGGGGGGAGACGTCGCGGGCGTCTTCTGCCTGGCCGCCCAGGGAGACGCGCACCGGGCCCTGCTCGAGCGGCTGGACGGCCTCATCGCCCGGGGGGATGGCGCGAAGCTCCATGGCCTGCCCGCCGAGCAGGTGCTGTCCCGGCTGGCCGGTGAGTCCGCACGGGCGGAAACGGCCCGGGTGCGCCTGCTCAACGCACATGGCCTGCATGCACGTCCGGCCCGGTCCCTGGTGCAGGTGGCCCGGGAGCAGCCCATGCCCGTGCGCATCCGCCTGTTGGAGGGCAGCACCGAGGCGGTCTCCGCCAGCAGTCTGAGCAAGGTGCTCGGCCTGGGAGCCCGGCGCGGCCAGACGCTGGTGTTCTCCGCCGAGGGCGAGGGTGCCGCGCGGGCCGTGTCGGAGCTCGTCGAGGCGGTGCGCGGCGGACTCGGCGAGCCGGTGACGCCCCTGGACGAAGCGCGCGAGGCAGCCGCCCCTCGCCCCGTTCCCGTGGTCCCCAAGGAGCCCCTGACGCCGCCTCCCGCCGACGAGCCCCTGACGGCCGTCCCCGCCGCGCCCGGCCTCGCCATCGCTCCCGCCTACGTGGTGCGCCCTCCCGAGTTCCATTACCCCGAGCGCTCCAGCGACGCCGCCCGCGAGCACGCCCGTCTGGAAAAAGCGCTGCTCGGCGCCCGGCAGCAGCTCGGCGCGCTGGTGCAGCGCACGGTGGGCGGCGAGGTCGCTCAAATCCTCTCCATCCACCTGGAGATGTTGGAGGACCCGGCCCTGCGCGACTCCGCGGCGGAGGCCATCGGCGAGGGCGCATCGGCCGAGGCCGGCTGGTGGCGAGCCATCGATACCGCCGCGCGCGCCCAGGAATCCCTCGCCGACCGGCTCCTCGCCGAGCGCGCCGCGGACCTGCGCGACGTGGGCCGCCGCGTGCTTGGACTGCTGTGCGGCGTGGAGATGCCCACGCCCCCCGAGCACCCCTACATCCTGGTGGCCGAGGACGTGGGCCCCTCCGACGTGGCCCGGCTGGACACGGCCCGGGTGCGAGGCATCGTCACCGTGCGAGGCGGAGCCACCTCGCACAGCGCCATCCTCGCCCGGGCGCTCGGCATCGCCTCCGTGGCGGGCGCGGGCGAGCGCGTCATGGCCCTCACCTCCGGCGTGGAGCTCATCGTCGACGGGGAGCTGGGCCGGCTCGTCGCCGCGCCGAGCACCGCGCGCCGTCAGCGCACCGAGCGGCGCATCGCGGAGCAGGAGACCCTGCGTCAGGCGGCCCACGGCCGGCGCCACGAGGAAGCGCGCACCCAGGATGGGCATCGCGTGGAGGTCGCCGCCAACCTGGGCAGCACCGCGCACGCCGCGGACGCGGTGGAGCGCGGCGCCGAGGGCGTGGGCCTGTTGCGCACCGAGTTCGTCTTCATGGCCCACCCCCAGGAGCCGGACCTGGCCACGCAGATCGCCGAGTACAGCAAGGCCTTCGACGCGCTCGGGGGCCGTCCGCTCGTGGCGCGCACGCTCGATGTCGGAGGCGACAAGCCTCTTTCGTACTGGCCCATGCCCCAAGAGGACAATCCGTTCCTCGGGGTGCGCGGCATCCGCCTGACACTTACCCGGCCCGAGGTGCTCGAAACGCAACTGCGCGCCCTGTTGACCGCGGCGGGCACCCGGCCCCTGCGCATCATGTTCCCCATGGTGAAGGACATCGAGGAATTCCGCGCGGGCAAGGCCCTCTTCGATCGGGTACAGGCCCAGGTGAAGGCGGCCGACGTGCAGCTCGGCGTGATGATCGAAGTGCCCTCCTGCGCGCTCCTGGCTCCCTCGCTCGCGAAGGAAGCCGACTTCTTCTCCATCGGAACCAATGACCTCACCCAGTACACACTCGCCATCGATCGCGGCCATCCGCAGCTGTCCGCCCAGTCCGACGCACTCCACCCCGCCGTGCTCCACCTCATCCGCCTCACCGTCGAGGCCGCCCATGCCGAGGGCCGCTGGGTGGGCGTGTGCGGAGAACTCGGCTCGGACCCACAAGCCATCCCCGTGCTCGTGGGCCTGGGCGTGGACGAGCTGTCCGTGAGCAGCCGCCGCGTCCCCCTCGTCAAGGCCCGCATCCGCGAGCTGACCCTGCCGCGCGCCCGGGAGTTGGCGGCGCTCGCCCTGAAACAGCCCACCGCCGCCGCGGTGCGCGAAGCCCTGGAGGCCGCCTGATGGCTCGCGTGCTCACCCTGACCCTCAACCCCGCCCTGGACCTGGCCATCCGCACCGGGCCCCTGCGGCTGGGCGAGGTCAATCGCACCCAGAGCACCCGGCTCGACGCCGCGGGCAAGGGCATCAACGTGGCGCGCGTGCTCGCCCGGCTGGGGCATGACGTCACCGTGTCCGGCCTGCTCGGCGAGGACAACGAGACCGCCTTCGTGCGCGCCTTCGCCACCTGTGGCCTGGGGGACGCCTTCATCCGCATCCCCGGCGAGACGCGCATCAACGCGAAGCTCTCCGAGCCCGATGGCCGCGTGACGGACCTCAACGGGCCCGGCCCCCGAGTCCCCCCCGCCGCGCTGGAGGCCCTGTTCGAGCGCCTGGAGTCCCTGCTGCCCGGACTCGACGCGGTGGCCATCTCCGGCAGCCTGCCGCCGGGCGTCACCCCCGCCACGCTCGCCGAGCTCATTACCCGCATCCGCGCGCGGCAGGTGCCTGTCTGGCTCGACACGAGCGACGCGGCGCTGGTGGCGGGAATCGCCGCGCGCCCCACCTGCGTCAAACCCAACGACATCGAGCTGGCCGAGTGGGCGGGCCATCCGCTCGACACCCCCGAGGCCCAGCTCCGGGCGGCCCTGCGGCTCAACGCCGAGGGCATCGACGACGTGCTCCTGTCGCTCGGCGCTGAAGGCGTGCTCTGGGCGTCGCGCGGCGAGGCCCTGGCCGCGACGCCCCCCCGGGTCTCCGTCATGAGCACCGTGGGCGCGGGGGACACGCTGCTCGCGGGCACGCTGCACGGCGTGCTCTCCGGCTGGCCCCGCGAGCGAGGCCTGTGCTTCGCCACGGCGCTCGCCGCCGAGTCCGTGCGGCACATCGGCGTTGGCGAGCCGGACGCCCCGGACTTCGAGCAACTGCTGCGCGCCACCCACGTCCGCGACCTGAGCACGGAACCCAGCACCGGGGAGACCCACCCATGAACGTCATTCTCATCACCGCCTGTCCAAGCGGCGTGGCCACGACGTTCCTGGCGGCCCGGGGACTCGAGCGCGCCGCGGCCCAGCGCGGCTGGACGGCCTCCGTGGAGATGCACGGGCAGCTCGCACCGCTCAGGCCCGTGGACCCGGCCACGATCGACGCGGCCTCGCTCGTGGTCGTCGCGGCGAGCGCTCCCGTAGACCTCTCGCGCTTCGCGGGCAAGCGGCTCTACCAGGCGCCCATCTCCGAGGCCCTGCCCGACCCGGCCGCGTTCCTCGTGCGCGCCGAGGCCCAGGCCCGTCCCTACAACCCGGCTCCGGCCCTGGCCAGCGCGCCCGTGGAGCCCGGACCCGCGACCCCCGGCACGCCCCGCGTCGTCGCCGTCACCGCCTGCCCCACGGGCGTGGCCCATACCTTCATGGCGGCCGAGGCCCTGACCCAGGCCGGCAAGGCGCTCGGCTATCCCCTGCGCGTGGAGACCCAGGGCTCGGTGGGCGCGCAGGACGCGCTGACGCCCGAGGAGATCCGCGCGGCGGACGTGGTCATCCTCGCGTGCGACATCGAGGTGAACACCTCGCGCTTCGTGGGCAAGCGCGTGTTCCGCACCTCCACGGGCGCCGCGCTGAAGAAGTCCCAGGCCACCCTGCGCGAGGCGCTGGACAAGGCCCAGGTCCTGGAAGGCGCCCAGGGCAGCGCTCCCGCGGCGGCAACGACGGAAAAGGGCGGCGCGGCGAGCATCTACAAACACCTGCTCACGGGCGTGTCGTTCATGCTGCCCATGGTGGTGGCGGGCGGCCTGAGCATCGCGCTGTCCTACGTGTTCGGCCTCGAGGCCTTCAAGGACAAGGGCTCGCTCGCGGCGGCGCTGATGGAGATTGGCAGCGGCGCGGCGTTCAAGCTGATGGTGCCGCTGCTCGCGGGCTACATCGCCTACTCCATCGCGGACCGGCCTGGCATCGCGCCCGGCATGGTGGGCGGCTATCTGGCGAGCACGCTGGGCGCGGGCTTCCTCGGCGGCATCGTCGCGGGCTTCATCGCGGGCTACACGGCCCAGTCCTTGAGTCGCTACGTCAAACTGCCCGCCAGCATGGAAGCGCTCAAACCCATCCTCATCATCCCGCTCGCGGGCACGCTGCTCACGGGGCTGGTGATGATCTACGTGGTGGGCACACCCGTGGCGGCGCTCATGTCCTCGCTCACCACGTTCCTCAAGACGATGGGCACGGGCAACGCGCTGCTCTTGGGAGCGGTGCTTGGCGCGATGATGTGCTTCGACCTGGGAGGCCCCATCAACAAGGCGGCATATGCCTTTGGCGTGGGCCTGCTGTCCGAGAGCACCTACGGGCCCATGGCGGCCATCATGGCGGCGGGCATGGTGCCGCCCATCGGCATGGGCATCGCGAGCGTGCTGGCGCGGAACAAGTTCTCCAAGCCGGAGCGGGAGGCGGGCAAGGCGGCCATGGTGCTCGGCCTGTGCTTCATCTCCGAGGGCGCCATTCCTTTCATGGCCAAGGACCCGTTGCGCGTGATTCCCACGAGCCTGCTCGGGGGAACACTCACGGGCGCCCTGTCCATGTACTTCGGCGTGCAGCTCATGGCGCCGCACGGCGGCCTGTTCGTGCTGCTCATTCCCCACGCGGTGAACCACGTGCTCGCGTACCTGTTCGCCATCTCCGTGGGCTCGCTCGTCACGGGCGTGGCGTACGCGCTGGTGAAGACGGGCAAGGTGGAGCTGCCCGGAGCCTCGGCGACCACAAATGGCAAGGGATGGAGCAAGGGAAAGAGCGCGACGGCCGGGTAGAACCGAGGCCTCACGAATCGAACGACGGCTTCGTCAGGCCACATCTCTCCGCGAGCCGTAGGGCCAGGGCCTCGAAGTCGTCCCGGCATTGGTGAACCAACTGGGTGTAACTCCCCATCGCACCCGTCGACGGCGACAAATCGAACATGGGTTTTCGCGCATCCCAGGCCATGGACATCAGGCTGTAGTAGTTGCGCAGAAGCGACAGACAGTTCGGGTCCTCGTCCACGGAACGGACCATCGACGATTCGCCCAGGACGTCCTCCGCGTAGCTGGAAGGAACCCGGCCAAGGACTTGAGCGTGGGAGCGATGCGGACGCCCACCGTAGAAGTTGGTTCGAACCATGATGTACCCGACTGGGGACATGCTTCCCTCGGGGACATCCGTTTGGAGTTCCTGAGCGGACTCACGTAACTGACGCCATTCCTGGCGCCACTCCCGCAGTGTTGGGCCGAGGACCCGGAGACCCAGTAACGAGAGGGTATCCACGGCGAGAGGAAGAACCAGGAAATCCGCGGCGAGCAGCGCCGTGCGATTGAGTGCTCCCAGTCCCGCGCCCAAATCAAGCAGGGCCACCTCGCTCTTCGTGGAGGCTCCAGCCATTCTCACGATCTGCGCGAAGCTGGAGAGGGCCTTGAGCGCGAGACGATCTCCCCTGTGAGCATTCACCCAGGCGTTCGCCAGGACTCCCTCCAGGTTCCAGAGGGCGGGGTCTCCCGCCAGACCCCACAGAGAATCCGAAAGAGGCGTGGGCTCGGGCAACGCGATTTCACCCGAACCGCGCAGGAGAGGAGCGACACACGAGAAAACCGTCCCCCGCCCTCTTTCCCACGAGGCCTCGAGCTGCGTCTCCTCGAAGAACATTGATGACAAGGCCGCTTGCGGATCCAGATCCACCGCGAGCGTCGGGTAGCCGATGCGCGGCAGCATGTGCGCCAGGTGATAGACAAGGGTCGTCTTCCCAACGCCCCCCTTCGAACTCACGAAAGCAATCGTCTTCACCGTGCGGCCCTGAGTGTCACCAGCATGTGGGTCGGCTCGATGGCGAATTCCGCGGGAGGGTTGTTGTTCGCGGCCAGGGCGGCTTCGGCCCGAGCGATCCCCACGCCGAAGCGTTCGACATAGCCGAGCACCTTCATGGCCTCTCCAAGCACGGGATTGCGATAGTCGCTCACGCGGCGGAAGTTCTGCGGCGTCACCTGCCCGTAGAGTCCTCCTGGACTGTGGATCTCCACCTTGCCTTGAAACCAGTTGAGCCGGACGGGCGCGCTGGTGCCCTCGTAGTTGCGATGCAGCAGTGCATTGAGCACCAGTTCCCGGATGGCGACGAACGGGTAATCCGGCGTGTCCTCAGCCACCAGTCCTGGACCCTGCACACGCGCCGTCCGGATTTGGAGTGGCAGGAGCGTGTCGAGTTGCGTCAGGGTGGTGAACAGATTGCCCTTCAGTTCCTTCTGATCCTGCACCCGGCCCGTCAGCGAATCCCCATCGAAACGGACGAATTGGACGTAGGCGCCAGGCACGAACTCGAGCGGATTCTTTCCGAACAGGAGAATCGCGGCATGCGTCGGCTCGCCTCGGCGGAGATCGAACAGCCGCAATGCGGCGAGCTTTTCCTCCAGGCTCCGGTGATTCTCGGCGAGAACGCTCCGCGCGATGGCGCGGGGAAGGTAGTCGTTGAGGATGGTGTCAGTGAGGAGATCATCCAACCGTCCGCCAGGACAGGCTCGCTGGTCGAACGTGCGCGCACGGGCGATGCTCCGCTCGGACAGCCTGCGCTCCTCCTCCGCCGTGGCGGTGGCGCGACGCGGTCCGACTCGGATCCAGACCTGCCCCTTGAACCGTACGGGAGGAGCATCGGAGGGCTGAACCTCGACCACGGCCACGGGGCTTCCGCGCAGGTCGACCTTCTCCACGTGGAGGCGAGGGGGTGGAAGGATGTTTCCATCCGAGCGCATGTCCGCCAATGTCAGCAGGAGCTGGTCCGTCACGGGCTTCCCCACCGGCACGCCCGAGTCGTCCACACCAATGAACAGGTAGCCCGGCTGCCCCGTGCCCGTCAGATCATTGGCGAAGGCACAAATCGCCTGGCGGATCTTCTCCGGGTCGGTCAGCGCCTGCTTGCGCTCGACCCGGTGTGACTCCAAGTCCACCAGCAAGCGTTCAAGTTCCTCGACCCCGAGCATCACGCCTCCTCACCATGAGAACGACCATAGGGAGGCAATACCGGAGGGTCAACGATCCCGCCACGCCCGCCGCCTCACGAGCACGCACCCGAGCGTGAGCCCCGCGAGGGCTCCCGTGACCGTGGGCCAGAACGCCCACCACACCTGGGACTCCAGCGCCCCCATGTCCTGGTAGTGGGCCAGCCGCCACGCGAGCCCCATGCAGGCGCCCGCCACGAAGGGCACGAGCAGGCACAGGAAGTCCGCTCGTGAGCCCCCCGGTACGGGCTTCAGGTGGCGATAGCGCCTCGCCATCACCCCGAGCACGAGGAGCGAGCCCACCCCCGAGGAGAGATGCTGGAAGACGCGGGAGAGCGGTAGCTCCCGGCTCCCCAGGGGCACGTTCACATGGCCATAGAGCCCCTTCGCGGGCCACATGGTGCGGTGGGTGAAGCCATCCCAGAGCACATGGGTGCAGATGCCGAGCACCAGGGCCGCCACGACCACCCCCCACGCGAGCACCGTCCGGGGCGGAGGAGAAGCCACCGCGAAGCGGCCCCACTGCACGCCCCGCCACTCGGGCAGGGCCCGCCGCAGCGCGGGCAGGACGAGCCCTTCCAACACCACCAGCACCCCAAGCCCCACGGGCACTCCGAACAGGACGCAGTCAGGGAAGAGGTGGGCCAGGTACCTGCCTCGCAGCAGGTAGACATAGGAGAGGTCCGGGGTGCACGCGCCCACGACGAGCGCGGTGCGCGCCCAGCCGCTCGGGAAGTGGCGCCAGAAGGGCAGGATCGCGGCCGCGTGCGCGGGCAGCGTCACCGGCATGTCAGGCCGCGTCCGTCCGGGAGGCCTCGGCGGGCGCCTCGTCGGGCCGCCACGGCCATGCGAGCGGTGCGATGCGCGCATAGAGCAGGAAGAGCGCGTCTCCCTCGGGGTGCTCCATGCACACGCGCGTGGCCTCTCGCAGCAGCGCTCCGGGCCCCAGCTTCCGGCCCGACTTGCGCGCCGTGCTCCGAAGCGACTCCGGCAGTGCCGCGAAGATGCCCTCCTTGGTCAGCTTTTCGTCGTTGGCCTCGGCGCACAGTTCCAGGTGCCTCGTGAGCTCCGAGCGCAGTCGCGCGTCGTGGCCGAAGACATACGTGCACAGTTGGAACAGCTCCGAGCCCGCCTCCGTCATCAGGTCCGACTGCTCTCGCGCGAAGCCCGGCTCCCCCGCCGCGCGCCACAGGCAGTCCCAGCGCGCCTTGGCCGCGTACCGGGCGAACAGGGCCCGGGCCGTGAGGTAGCTCTGCATGGAGTCGTGGAAGAAGCGCACGTGCGTGGGCACCGGTCCGGGCCGGGCGTCCGCGGACACCAGCAGCCCCGCGTCCAGGAGCCGGCGCAGCTTCGCCTCGTCGGGGCTGTCGCGGAACACGAGCAGGCGGTGGCGGTGCGCCCAGTAGCTGTCCAGGCACAGCGTCTCCGCGAACGCGAGCATCTCCGAGGTGGCCGCGTCGTCCGGAGCCGTCTTGAGCAAGCCCGCGAAGACGGCACGGTAGAGATTGATGACGCTGTCCACGCCCTCGCCCCCGAAGCGCAGCGCCAGCCGCACGAGCAGGGGCACATAGGTGCCATCCACCGAGCGCCCCCGGCAGATGCGCCGCAGCGCGCCCGAGAGCTCCGCCGGCTTCCCATCCGGCCCCGGATACGCGGCCTGGAAGCGCGCGAACCCCTCCTCGTCCAGGCGCTTGGGCTCCACCGCCATCCACCGCAGCGCATGAGACATGGCCGTGCGGTAGGACTCGTTCGGCCGGGCCGACAGGAGCAGCGGCGCGTGCAGGCCCATCTCCCGCTCCAGGTAGCGGCGCAGCGCCTCGGGCGACAGCTTCGACTCCGTGAGCCCGTCCAGCACGAGGAAGAAGTCCCCGGACTCCAGGAGCGCGTCGCGCAGGGCCTCGGGCAGACCCAGCTCGCGCAGCGCGTCCTTCGCGGCGGCCTCCAGGTCCTCCGCGGCCGGATCGATGAACACGGGCAGGGGTGAAGCGGGCCGCTCCACGAAGCGCGCGAGCGACAGCCGCACGAGCTGTCGCAACAGGGCGCTCTTGCCCCGGCCGCCCGCGCATTGGATGAGCAGGTGGGCGCGCTCGTGGGTGAGCAGCAGGGCCAGTTCCTTCGCGGTGCGCTCCGCGGCCGAGGGCGGCATGCCCGGCGCGGAGTGCTCGATGACGTGCGCGGACAGGTCCACGAATACCTCGCCGTTGGCCTGGGCCGAGGCCACCTCCACCCGGCGGAGCACCTGGCGCACATGGCCCGCGAAGAAGCGGCGGCGGAAGGCCGGCCAGCGCAGGAGCGGCGCGGCGGCCCAGGAGAACGGGTGCGTGAAGGCGAGCCGGCGGAACACGGCCGGAGACACGAGGCCCAGGCCCGCGCACAGCACCAGCTCGGCGGCCATCACGGCCACCACCGTGGGCAGGTGCACGCGCAGCCCCCCGAGGAGCCCCAGGAGTTCGCCACCGCCCAGGCCCACGAGCGACGCGGTGTAGGCCACCAGCGGCAACCACCTCCGGGACACGCCCGCGGGACGCAGGAGCAACAGCGGCAGCACGAGCAGCAGTGTCACGACGAGGCACGCGAGCGCCGTGCGCACCCACACCCGCTCGAGCAACGGCACACCGAAGGGCACGTTCAGGAAGGAGGCGGTGAGCCGGGTACCGTTCTCCACCTCGTGCGACACCACGGCGCGGTAGCGCTGCTCGGCGTCGCCCGGCGGCTCCGTCCATTGGAAGAGCGGTCCCGAGGGGTCGGAGAAGCGCCGCACGCCCTGCCCCACCCGCTCGCCTCCTTCCGCGTACAGGTCGAGCCGCAACGAGCGCCCCGCCGCCTCCGCCTGCGCGAGTCCGGGCCAATCGAGCACCAGGGACTCCAGCGGCGCGCCCGCTTCGAGGCGGCCCTCCACCTTCACCGCGCCGTCCGCGCTCCGCTCGAGCCGCGCGCCTCCCGCGAAGCCCACCTCCACGCGCCGCACCTCCGCGGCCGGGCCGTAGACGTAACCCCGCGGCGTGCCCGCGAGCCAGAAGCGCGCCGTGCCGGGAATGGGCAGCGCCTCGCCCATGCTCACGCCCTCGAGCACCGGGGTGAGCGTGAGTCCGTCCGGCCCGCGCGTGAGCCGGTGCAGCCGCGTCCCCTCGTCCGAGAGCACCCATCCCCCCTGCTCGTCCCGCGCCTGGAACCGGAGGCCCCGCAAGCCCGTCTCGATCGACGCCGTCACGGCGATGTCCTGGCCCGACACGCCCAGCAGGAGCACGGTGCCCGAGCGCGTCACCGCCCAGGCGCGCTCCGCCGAGACGGGCACGAGCCGCACGCCCCCGAGCGAGTCCGCGCTCCGCGCCACCACGTCCCCCGAATCCCCGAGCAGGTACACGCGCTGCTCATCACTCAGCCACACGTGCCCGTCCGGGGCGTACTCCAGGGTGTAACGGCCGCGCACCTCCACGCCCGGGCCCACCTCCTGGCCCTCGGCGTCCGAGAGCATCAACGAGGACGAGGCCATGCCCGGCTCCGAGGGCCGCGCGAGCCAGAAGCGCTCCCCGCTCGGGGGGGAATAGAGCCGCTGCACCTCGCCGGACAGCGGGGCCGCGAGGCTCCGGACCCCCTCGCGTCCCACCCGGACGAGCTGCGTGCCCGTCTTGCCCGGAGTGCGCGTGAAGACCCAGGCGACCCCGGGCCTGGAAGTGGGGATGACTTCCTTCACGTCCCGCGAGCGCAGGGGCTTGGGGTTGAAGGGCACGCGCGCGAGCAGGTCCACCTGGTAGAGGCTCTGGTCCAGCACGAGCCAGCCTTGCCGGCCGTCTCCCACGGGGACCACCTGCCCCACGGTGGCGAGCGTCTGTCCGGACGCGCCGAGGGCCACTTCCTTCGTGCCCCCCGCCGCGTCGAACACCCAGAGCGAGCGCACATCGAGCGTGGGGACGATCCACAGCCGCTCCCGGCCCTCGGAGGGCGCGAGTTGCATGTCATGGAAGGGCAGTGGCAACCGCTCGAGCGTGCCGCGATGGTCCACCGCGTACACGGTGCTCACCACCTTGCCGACCATGGGCGCGCGCTCCTGCACATGCACCCAGGCGCGCTCCGGATCCGCCGAGGGCACCACGTCCACCACCCACACGTCCTCGTCCCAGGGGTCCGCGCCACCCAGGGCCACGGAGGCGAGCTCGCGCCCATCCGAGTCCACGAGCCACAGTCCCGGGCGCTGCGGCGTCCAGACCCAGACATGGTTTCCATGCGCGCAGGGCGCCAGCCGGCTGCCCCGGGGAAACGGCCGCAGCCAGTGGCCCTCGACGGAGGCCTCGACGGGCTCGCCCCGCGCGTCCCCGGCGAGCACGAGCAGCACGGCGCTCACGAGCAGCGGGCCCAGGGCCGAGGAGATGTTCATGATGCCGCATCGTGCCACGACGGGGGCGTCTTTCCACCCGCCGACAGTCGGGGCCGCGCGTGCATGGCAGCCAACAGAAAGGTGCCCCCCCAGGCGAGGAAGTGAGGGGGGGTAGGCGGTGCGCGCTCCCACGACACGACCCATGTTGTCCCTCTCGGTATGACCAGGAGACCCGTGTCTATGCGGCTTGCCGTTTCCTTGATGTGTCTGGGCCTGTTGAGCGTGCAGGGTGTCGCGAGGGCGCAGCAACAGCCGATGCCAGCCTATGTCCCGCCTCCCGTGGAGCAGACGGCGCCCGTACCGGCGCCCCAGTACGTGCCCCCGCCGCCGAGCGAGGGCCCCGTGGAGACGCCGGGCGAGCGCGCCGAGCGCTACAGCCGCTACAGCCGGTTCTCCAGTGGCGAAGGCGGCATCCTGCTCATCTTCACCGAGCTGATTGGCGGCGCGGTGACGGGCTCCCTGTATGGCCACTCCCTCGGGAAGACGAATGGGGCGTACGTGGGCGGCGTGGTGACGGGCCTGACGCTCGGCACGGCGGCGGCCGTGTACCAGTACTACGTGCCCGTGGAGCGCAACGAGGCCGCGCTCGCCGCGACGGGCGCGGCGCTGGGCTTCCTGGCGGGCTTTGGCTATGGCACCCAGGCGAAGCTCAGCGACAGGAGCCGCGCCGTCACCACCCTGCTCACCACCCAGTTGGGCATCATCGGCGTGCTCGCGGCCACCTCGTCCGCCGGAGACGTGAGCGATGGGGACACGTCCCTGGTGGCCATGAGCGCGCTCTATGCCTTCGTGCTGACGGGGCTCACCCAGGCCACCATCGCCCTGGCCGAGGACGGAGGAGGCCGCGTCAACCTCGCGCCCTCGCTGGTGGCGCCGCTCGTGGGCATGGGCATTGGCGGCCTGCTCGCGGTGCCCTTCGAGCTGCGGCCCAGCCGCGTCTTCAAGCTCACGGCGCTGCCGCTGGGCGTGGGCGCGGTGCTGCTGGTGGTGGGCACGGCGCTCGCGGATGGCCCCGCGGTGCCGCTGTCGGCCATGGGCGGCGTGGCGGCCACCTTCGTCATCACGCTGCTGGCCACCGCGGACGAGCCCAACGCCTATCCGCCCTCGCGCACGGGACGGCGGCTGCGCTCCCAGCGCGCCGATTCCGTCAAGGCCATGCCCGTGCCGGTGTTCATGCGCTCGGGCGAGCGCGGGGACTCGCTCACGGCGGGCCCGGGCATGCTGCTGCGCTTCTAGCCCTCCGTGTTCCGGAGGAAGTCGGCCACCTCGGCGAAGCGCTGGTCCAGGAACCGGCGCACGCCGCCCTTCACGCCCCGGGCATCCATGGCCCGCCGCATGCTGCGCAGCCAGGCGTCGCGGTGGTCCATGTTCACGGGCAGGTGGCCATGGCGCATGCGCAGGCGCGGGTGGCCGTGCCGCTGCATGTAGTGCTGGGGGCCGCCGAGCCAGCCCATGAGGAAGAGGCCGAAGCGCTGGCGCGTGCCCGGGTTCACCCGGCCTTGTTCATCCAGCTCGTGCAGCCGGGCGAGCGCCGGTTCTTCCGCGTCCATGGCGTCGTAGAAGGCCTCGGCCAGCGCCTGGACGCCTTCCTCGCCGCCCAGCCGGTGGAAGGGCATGTCCTCCATGCTGGGCGTCCAATCATCATCGGGTCCGGGGACGTTCAACGCCACGGGCTTCATCTCGGTGGACATGGTGTGGCTCAACCTCTCGTGCCGCTCGGTCATTTCAGGGCTCAGGACTCCGCCCAGCGCTTGGGGCGCGAGCGGAGCGTGTTGAGGCCCAGGGACTCACACCACGCGAGGTAGCGCGTCCGGGGCACGCCCGTCCAGGCCAGGTCCTCCAGGGACTCCCGGAGCGGCGCGTCCGTCACCACGGTGGCGAGCCGGCGGTACAGGAGCGCGTCCTCGCGCCGCTCGCGCAGGGTGGCCGCGAGCTTGTCCGCGCCCCGGGGCCGCACCGTCCACGCCGCCGCATCCGGGGGAATCGCCTCCAGGTGCCCATAGGCGGACAGGAGCGCCGTGGCGCCCTTCTCGCCGAAGCCGGGCAGGCCGGGGATGCCATCCGCCGCGTCCCCCACGAGCGCCAGCAGGTCCGGCACGCTCGCCGGGGCCACGCCCAGCCGCGCCCTCACCCCCTCCTCGTCCAATTCCTTCTGCTGCTTGCGGTCCACCTGCACCACCCTGCGGCCCCGCACGCACTGCCCCAGGTCCTTGTCCGGAGTGAGCAGCCGCACCTGCTCCACCTGCCCCGCCCAGCGCGCCGCGGCCGAGGCCATCGCGTCATCCGCCTCCAGTTCCTTCATGGACCACACGGTGACGCCGAGCGCCCGGACCGCCTCCTCGGCGCCATCGAACTGGGCGTGCAGCTCCGGAGGCACGCCCTCGTCGGACTTGTAGTCCGCGAAGAGCTCATTGCGGAACGAGCGGATGGGGTTGTCGAAGGCCACGGCGATGTGGGTGACGGCCTCGTCGGCGTCATGCAGGAGCGCGAGCAGGCTGGAGACGATCCCCACCGTGGCCTTCACGTCCCGGCCATCCGGGGCGCTCGTGCCGGGCCGGGGGGAGTAGTGGGCGCGGTAGAGCTCATAGGTGCCGTCGACGAGGTGCAGGCGCATGGGCCAGCGGTGTAGGGGGTGGACCCTCCACCAGTCAACGGCGGGGCCACGAAGCGCGCCAGGACGAGCCCGCCCCGCGCTAGCGTGGCCCCGTTCCCCATGCGTCCGGAATCCTCCCAGGTCCTCCTCACCACCCCACGGCTGTACGTGACCCAGTTGCCTCCGGACGCCGCCGCGCGTGTGCTCACCTACCACACCGCCAATCGCGATCACCTGGGCCCCGTGTCGCCCACGCGTCCCGACAACTTCTTCACCGTCACCTGGTGGCGCTCGCGCCTGGCCCAGGACGCCGAGGACTGGCGGCGCGGCCAGTCCCTGCGCCTCTTCCTCCTGTCGCGCGAGTCGCCTCCCTCCTTCGGCCCCGTGATTGGCAGTGTGTCCCTCTCCGACATCCGCCGGGGGGCCTTGCAGTGCGGAGAGCTGGGCTTCGGGCTGGACGCGCGCCACCAGGGCCTGGGGCTGATGAGCGAGGCCGTGCACGCCCTGTGCGACTACGCCTTCGGCCCCCTGGGACTGCACCGCGTCCAGGCCAACCACCTGCCGGACAACCACCGCAGCGCCGCGGTGCTGCGCCGGGTGGGCTTCAATATCGAGGGGCTCGCGCGCCAGTCCGTGCTCATCGACGGCCGCTGGAGGGACCATGTCCTCACCGCGCGACTCGCCCCCGGGGCCCTGGAGCGCTGAGGGCTACCGGGTGCGCCTCTGGTCGAAGAGCCAGGTGCTCACCGCCGCGTCGAGGTACACCGTGTCGAAGATGTCGTGCCCGAGCCCGGACAGCTCCGTGTAGCGCACCGTGGTGTTGCCCACGGCCTTGAAGAGCTGGAGGAAGGCGAGGCTCTCGCTCATGGGAACCTCCGTGTCCGCCTCGCCATGCCACATCCACAAGGGCATGCCCTTGAGCCGTTCCGCCACGGCCCGGTCCGCCGAGTGCTCGGACACCGCGAGCACGGCCGCGAAGCGCTCGGGCCTCCGCGCCGCGAAGCGCACCGTGCCGTGGGTGCCAATGGGCTCCCCGGCCAGGTACACCCGCGAGGGATCTCCTTCGTACTCGGAGAGGGTGCGCTCCAGGGCCTGGAGGGCGAACTCGGCCACCTCCCCACTCCAGTCCCGTCCAGGCGGGCACTGGGGAAGCACGAGCAGGGCGGGATAGCGCTCCGGATGCCGGCGAACCGCCTCCGCCAGGCGCTGGTTGCGCGGCAGCACGCCCTCGGTGCCACGCGAGTTCGCCCCATGCAGCGCCAGGATGACGGGCCAGCGCTGTCCCGGGCGGTACGTGGGTGGCAGGTATACCGAATAGAGGTACGTCGTGCCCCGCACGGTGAGGGACTTCGCCTCGAACGAGCCGGGGGTCGCCGCGGGCGCGGAACCCGCATCCGGCGCGCCCGCCAACAACCACCCCACCAGCACCAGCGTCACCGCGCCCATGGGCCTCCTCGGGGAAAAGCCCCAAACTAGCGCTCCCTCCCAGGCCCGGAACGGCCTTGAAACGAACGAAGCGAGGAAGGGTTGCGTTTCCATCACCTCGGGCGCCAAGTGCGACCGCGCGCGTCCTCGGGATTCAGCCCCGAGGACGCACGCGGCCAGCCGCAGTCAGAAACGCCACCTTGGAGGGGAATGAACGCTGCCTGCGAGATATCAACCTACCGGAGTCCCGGCTTATTCTCGATATTTTTCCCGGAAATTCCGTGCTTCCTTCCCTGGCCGGAATGCGGGCGGGATGGCTAGGCCTTGGACAGCACCCTGCCCAGGAAGAGCAGCACGATGGCCCCGAGCACCGAGCCGATGAAGCTGCTCGCGTGGAAGACGCGCCAGGAGCCCCCGCCGATGACCGACGCGAGGAAGCCCCCCATGAAGGAGCCCGCGATGCCCAGCACGGTGGTGGAGATGAGGCCCATGGCCTGACGGCCCGGCATGAGCGCGCGGGCGATGAGCCCCGCGAAGAAACCAAAGACAATCCACCCACACAGGCTGAACATCGCGCCCTCCTTCTCCTTGATGGAGAGTAAAGCCCCCAGTGTGCATGAAGTACGCGCCCGGGCGAGTTCTATTGCGCGGCTAGCGGAGCGGCTGGCCCTGGCGGTGCCGCTCGAGCATCGCCTCGCCAATGCGCACCAACCGCGCGCACAGGCCCTCCCGGCCCACGCTCTGGGCGGTGACCCGGGCGCCTTCCAACAACAGGTGCAGCTCATCCGCGAGCAGCTCCGGCTCCACGAGCCCCGCGGCCCGGCCCAGCCCCACGAGCCGCTCGCGCTGCGCGACCTTGTACGCCTCGATGACCGGACGGGCCGGATGCTCCCGCTCCGCCAGCTCCACCGCGGCGTTGGCCAGGGCGCACCCGCGCTGGTCCGCGCACGTCGCATGCTCCGACATCTCCCTCAGCCACTCGCGCAGTTGCTCGAACGGCTCGCCCGGATGCAGCCGCTCGTAGCGCACCCAGCTCTCGTTCGACTCGGCCGCCGCCCGGCGCAGGTACTCCGCCACCAGCTCGTCCTTCGAGGCGAAGTGCCGGTACAGCGTCATCTTGTTGGTGCCCGCCGCCTCCGCCACCGCTTCCACTCCCACCGCGCGAATCCCGTGCCGGTAGAACAGCTCCGCCGCCGCCTGGAGGATGCGCTCGCGCGGCGCCACGCGCTCGCCCCGCCCCCCGCCCTTCGCCGTGTCCGCCGCCATGAGCCCACCTTGCCTTGACATGGATGTTACCGATCGGTATCTATCTGCCGTTACCGATCGGTAACATCCATTTTATAACGCAGGCCCGGAGCAATCCACATGGCGCCCAATCCGCACGCAGCGTTGTTCACGCCGTACAAGCTGGGAGATTTGGAACTCAAGAATCGCTTCGTGCTGGCGCCGATGACGCGCAGCCGGGCGCTCGTCGACGGCAACGTGCCCAACCCCCTGGCCATCGACTACTACGTGCAGCGCGCCTCGGCGGGCCTGCTCATCACCGAGGCCACCCAGGTGAGCCCCCAGGGCGTGGGGTACATCCGCACGCCGGGCATGCACTCGCCCGAGCAGGTGGAGGGCTGGAAGAAGGTGACGGCGGCCGTGCACGCGGCGGGAGGGCGCATCTACGCCCAGTTGTGGCACGTGGGGCGCGTCTCGCACCCGGACTTCCATGGCGGCGAGCTGCCGGTGGCCCCCTCGGCGATCGGCGTGGACATGGAGGTCTTCACCTACAAGGGCAAGACGCGCACGGTGACGCCGCGCGCGCTCGAGACGCGAGAGCTTCCCGGCATCGTCGAGCAGTTCCGGCGTGCGGCCGAGAACGCCCTGGCGGCGGGCTTCGATGGCGTCGAGCTGCACGGCAGCAACGGCTACCTGCTCGACCAGTTCCTGCGTGACAGCACCAACCAGCGCACGGACGAGTACGGAGGCAGCATCGAGAACCGGGCGCGCTTCCCGCTGGAGGTGGCACGCGCGGTGGCCGGGGTGTGGGGGGCGAAGCGGGTGGGCTACCGGCTCTCGCCGCAGCCGTTCCCGTACGCGGGCATGTCGGACTCCACGCCGGCCGAGACGTTCACGTACATGGCGCGCGAGCTGAACAAGCTGGGCCTGGGCTACATCCACGTGACCGAAGCCGTGTCGGGCAAGACGATCCCGAGCGCGGAGCAGCGCATCACCCCGAAGCTGCGCGAGGTGTTCCGGGGCACCGTCATCGCCAACGGCGGCTACGACGCGGCGGCCGGAGAGGCGGTGCTCGCCCGAGGCGAGGCGGACCTGGTGGCCTACGGCGTGCCGTTCCTCGCCAACCCGGACCTGCCGGAGCGCTTCCGCCACCAGTCCCCGCTCAACCCGCCGGACTTCAACACCTTCTACGCTGGCGAGGAGAAGGGCTACACGGACTACCCGGCGCTGCGCTGAGCCGGAGCGTGCCGTGACACACGGGCCCGGTGGGAGGTTCACCGGGCCTTCGCGGCGGGAGTCCAAGGTCGCATCCCGGGCCTCCTCAAGTGCCTCCACCCGTCGGCCATCGCGCGACGAAGCGCGTGCCCGCTTCCGCCGACGAGCTGACCCGCAGAACGCCTCCGTGCGCCTTGACGATCTGCGCACAGATGTGGAGCCCCAGGCCGAGTCCCCCTCCCGGCTTGCTCGTCGAGGGCCGCCAGTAGGGCTCGAAGATCTTCTCCAGGTGCTCGGGCGCGATGGGCGCTCCGCTGTTGGACACCGCCAGCACCACGCAGTCCCCCTCGACCGCGCCCTCGACCCGGATCGGCTGCTCCGGCGCTCCATGGGTCAACGCGTTGCCGAGCAGGTTGGACAACAACTGCTGCACGCGCCCGCGGTCGTACCGGAGGGGGCCACGGAACTCGAGGGTGTCGAGCACCTGGCGCTCTGGATGGGCACCTCGCAGCTCGGCCACCACGTCCCGCAGCGCGGTCGCCAGGTCGTCGTCCTCGCACCAGGATAGGCCGAGGCCTGAACCGAGGCGGCCCCGGGCGAAGTCCATCACATCCTCGATCAGCCGCGACATGCGGCGCGCCGTGGCCCGCAGCCGCCCGCCCAGCTTCACCAGGTCGGGCTCCGCTCTCCGGCGAAGCAACTGCTCGGCCGTCACGACCACGGAGGCCAGCGGATTGCGCAGGTCGTGGCCGAGCACGGCGATGAACTGCTCGCGCAGCTCGGCGGTCGCTCGCTCGTCGAGCAGCGCGGACTCGACCACGGAATGACGCGCTTCGCTTTCCAACTGCAGCGCGATCAACTCGGCGAACAGCGTGAACATCGCCACCGTGCTCGGGTGGGACACCATCGCGGGACGCGGATCAATGGCGCAGAGATTGCCGAAGTAGACGCCGTTCTTCAGCACGATGGGCACCGAGATGTAGCTCTCGATGTTGTAGAGGCGCGGCGTGGGGTGGTTGCAATAGACCGGATCCTGGCTGGCATGGTCGATCACCACCGGCTGCCGCGCCGCGCGGGCCTCGATGCACAGCGTGGTGTTCACGTCGAGCCGACCACCGGGTTTCAGCCCGAACTGAATATCGTCTTGCACGGCACAAGCCGTCCAAGAACCGTCGGTCACGCGGGCCACCGCGGCGAAACCCAGGCCCGTATGTGCACAGACGATGCGAAGGATCGAGGGAACGGCACTGATCCGGTTGACCGCCTCGACGTCGCGGGCGATCGCCTCTTCGCTATCGTTCATCATCTAGAGAGGTGAACGAATCCGAGGGCCGCCCCCAAGCCGCCGAGATCGAGACGATACCCGAGCGCTTGGAGTCGGAACAGGCGTGACCCGGGTGGACCGAGCGCCACCTCACTCCGGAGGTGGTGAGCACGGGGCCCCGCAGGGAGATGCGACTACAGGCGTGCGCTCCGTCCTCTGCGCTGCCCTCCTCGTGCCGCGCCTCCTCTCGTCCGGCCCGGTCGCTGCCCGGGAGCGGCCAGCCGGGCGCGTGTCCCGCGGCCGTACCATTCACGCCCCCACGGCGGCCGAGGGGGTGCTGCCCGAGTTGCATGTCGCGGGAGGCACCGCCACGGTCATCTCCGTGGACGTCCCGTTGGGACCCGAGGGACCAAGCATCCAGCTTTATGAGGCGCTGACGGGTCACCATCCCTTCGATCCGAAGCTGCCCCTGAAGCAACTGCTGACGGCCATCCTCACCGTCTCACCGGCCGATCCGCGGCGGCTCAACCCCGAGGCACCCGAGTCCCTGTGCGCTCTGGCCATGTGCCTGCTGGCGAAGGAGCCCTCGCAGCGTCCGCCAAGCGTCCACGCCGTGAGGGCCAGACTCACTCATGGAGCGCACCATTCGTCTTCCAACACGAAGGCGAGGCACAGACCCCTCCAGGAGTGTTCGCGACCACGAAGTCCACGACGCGTGAGGGGTTCAAGAGGAAGATGCGCCTGGCCTGGGTTCTCGGGCTGGGACTGCTCGGGTTGATAGGGTGGGGACTTTTCCGCTGTGTGGAGTCCACCGCACCGGCCATACCGGTGTCCGTCGAACAAGGAGCGCAACCCGTGCAATCTCGCCCAACCCACGACCCCTTCTCCTCCCATGAATCCCCGACCAAGGCTCCCGCGAGCGGATGCGCTCTGCTCCGGGTCCTGCTGGGCCTGACCGTGGCTCAGTCGATGGGTTGTGCCACCGCGCCCACCGTGCGTCCGGATCCGGTCAGCTATCTCCAGCGGTGCCCCGCCGAGGCGCGCACCACTCCAGCGAAGCTGGGCTTCCACACCACGGGTCCCACGCCCTACCTATACGGCAGCTATATCCGCGGGGGTACCTCCGCATCATCGGAGATACCTATCGACCAAGGAGGTCCCCTCAATCTCAAAGCCGGTCCCGTCTCGGCCACCGTGCATCCCCACAATGACCGCCGCCCCTATTTGATCGAGGGCATAGCGGTGACCACGAAGATGCGAGTCTACATCCAATTCGACCGCATCCAGGCACCCGATGGCACGTGGCTGCCCATCTGCGGCACGGCCGTCAGCACGGCGGAGAATGTGTACGGCATTCCGACGCGCGAGGCGGTAGCGTTTCCGGGTTCGCCCGTGGACCCGGCGAAGGTGGATCACAGCCCCGGCACCGTGGTGCTCAACGACTCTCAGTTCATGACCTTCATCGAGCCCCCCGAGGGAGCACGCCGGGCGAAAATCGAGGTGGCGGACCCCGACGCGAAGGTGGATCTCGAGTTCTAACAACTCAAGTCGTCGCGGGGCGCGACAAGCACTTGTTGAAGAACTTCGTCCGAGGGAAACAGAGTCTCCCAACAGGCGCTCGTCGGAATCTTCCAGTGCCGCTGCGCGTGAATTCCTCCCTCGACGACACGCTCTCGTCTTGAATTGACAAGCCTTATACAGAACCGTACCGTCCGTTCACTCCCGGTGAGGTAGCCATCACCATCCGTTATCACTCCTGGGAGTCAGGACGCAGCCCAACACGCGCGGAGAGTCATCAGCTCATGGTCCATACTTTCGGTAAGGTCGCACTGGCATTGCTCGCGTCGGTAACGGCTCCTTCATCCCTGCCCGTGGATGAGCAAGGCACGGATCTCATGGAGAAGGCCGCCACCACCGCCACCATTTGTCACAGCTCGGCCACGCCGGCCGGCTGGGTGGACATCCAGTGGTATTACTCGTCGAGCTGTGGCACCGGCTCCTTCGCGCCGAACACCAAGAGGATCCAACTGCTCACGGGCGAGCCCATCGGCACGAGGGTCAACGCCTGTAATTCCTCGTATGTTCCGGCCGGGTGGGTCCAGACGGCCTACTACTACAACAGTAGCTGTCAGTCCGGGAGCGTGGGGAGCCTGGACCCCAACACCTGGACGCTGCAGCGTGTGAATTGACCCTCGGCGTCAGGTACGCACGAGCCCAGGCCGCGGTTTCCGGGGAGTCGCTCCGGAAACTCGCGGCCTTCGCGTCGTGGCAAAGGTAGCGCTCAGGACGAGCCGCGTGCCACCTCGCGCAGGCTCTCCTCCACGCCGCCAAGCAACTCCTCCAGCGCGGCGTCGGGGATGTTGAGCGCGGGAGCCACGTACACCGTGTCCCCCAGGGGCCGCAGGTACAGCCCGCGCCGGCGCGCCGCCTCGTACACGCGCCAACCCGCTCGCGCGAGGTAGCCCCCTCCCCCCAGGTCCACCGCCCCCACCATCCCGAGCGCCCTCGGGCGCGTCACGCCGGGAATCGTCTCCGCCATGCGCTCGAAGGCGGCCTTCACCCGAGGTGCCTTGCGCGCCACCTGCCCGAGCACGTCCTCGTCCCGGTACACCGCCAACACCTCGCGCGCCACCGCCGCGCCCAGCGGGTTGCCGCAATACGAGTGCCCGTAATACAGCGCCCGCTCGGACCCACCGCCGAAGCCCATGAATATCCGCTCGGTGGCGAGCGTGGCCCCGAACGGAAGGATTCCCCCCGACAGCGCCTTGGCCAGACACAGCAGGTCCGGCACCACGTCCGCCAGATCGCACGCGAAGCGCGCCCCCGTACGTCCCAATCCCGTGAAGACCTCGTCGGCGATGAGGAAGGTGTCCACCGCTCGCGTGGCCTCGCGCACCGCCCGGAGGAAGGCGGGTGCGTACATGTGCATGCCCGCCGCGCCCTGAATCAACGGCTCCACGATGACGGCGGCGATCTCGTCCGGGTGCTCGCGCAGGGCCGCTTCCACCTGGGCGAAGGCGCGCTCCCAGCCCGAGGGCTCCGCCGGAGACGGCACATGCACCACGTCGAAGAGCAGCGGGCCGAAGACGTCGCGGAACACCTCCACCCCGCCCACGCTGGTCGCGCCAATCGTCTCGCCATGGAAGGCGCCCGAGAGCGTGATGAAGCGGGTGCGCTGGGGACGTCCGTTCTGCGCCCAGTACTGCGCCGCCATCTTGATGGCGACCTCCACCGCCGTGCTCCCATTGTCCGAATAGAAGACGCGCGAGAGCCGCGCGCCCTCGGGCACATCCGCGCGTCCGGCACCCGGAGCCAGGGCGACCAGTTCCTCGGCCAGCCGGGCCGCCGGCTCATGCGTCACGCCCGCGAGCGAGGCATGAGGAAAGCGCCCGGCCTGCTCGACGAGCGCCCGGACGAGGCGCGGGTGGCGATGCCCCAGGGTGGACACCCACCACGAGCCATTGGCGTCCAGGTAGCGCGTACCATCCGCGTCCCGGAGGTAGGGCCCCTCGGCGTCCACCACCACGAGCGGATCCGTCCTGGCGATGTACTCGTCCATCGCGGTGTAGGGGTGCCACACGTACCGCTTGTCCCGCGCGACGACGTCCGAGCGCTCCATATATCCATCCCCTGGGTTGAGACCCGAGGCCCCGGCTAACAGCGCATCCGGGGGATGTCGATGACGAAAGCGCGCATCTCTCCCCGGAGACGCGCGGACTCAGGCCAGAATCCCTCCCGTGAATTTCATCGAGAACGAGACGCGCGACAAACTCCGGGGCGGCTACTACACCGACCCCGCCATCGCCGCGTATCTCGTCCGATGGGTCCTGGAGGCCAGACCCCACGCGGTGCTGGAGCCCAGTTGTGGAGACGGCGCGTTCTTCCGCGCCCTGAACCGAGCCCCGGACCTCACCGGGCTCGAACGGCTCGTGGCCTGTGAGCTCGACGAAGAGGAGGCCGCCAAGGCGCGCCAGGAAGCCCAGGCGCTGACGGGCGTCCAGGCCGAGGTGCATCACGCGGACTTCCTCGACTGGGCGCTCGGACGGATGCACGAGCCGCCCGAGTTCGACGCGGTGGTGGGCAATCCCCCCTTCATCCGCTACCAGTACCTGAGCGACACGGCGCAGGAGCTCGCCGCGCGGGTCATCACCCACTTCGGGCTGCGCTTCACCAAGCACACCAACGCGTGGGTGCCGTTCGTCATCGCCGCGCTCGCGCGTCTCAAGCCCGGAGGCCGTCTGGCCATGGTCGTGCCGGCGGAGCTCCTGCACGTGCTCCACGCCGACTCCGTGCGCCGCTTCCTCTTGCGCACCTGCTCGCGCATCCTCGTGTTGGACCCCGAGGAGCTGTGGTTCGAGAACACGCAGCAGGGCGTGGTGCTGCTGATGGCGGAGAAGCGGCGGGCGGACGTCCCCGAGGGCGTGCTCGGCGCGGTGGCCATCACCCGCATCCGGGGCCGGGACTGCCTCGCGAGTCCGCCCGCGGCACACGTCGAGGGCGCCGAATACGTCCCGGGCGAGGAGCTGCCGGGCAAGTGGATGCTCGCGCTGCTCACGGCGAGGGAGCGCGCCATCCTCGGGGGGCTGCGGGAGCACGAGGCCGTGCGGCCCTTCTCGCGCATCGCCACGGTGGCGGTGGGCATCGTCACGGGGGCCAACAAGTTCTTCCTGGTGCCGGACTCGGTGGTGGAGGAGTACGAACTCGGCGCCTACGCCTGGCCCATGTTCGGGCGCAGCGCGCACGCCGCGGGCGTCATCTACGACGCGCACACCCACTCGGAGAACAAGCGCCAGGGTCTGCCCACCAACTTCCTGTGGTTCAAGGACGCGCCGCGCGAAGCCCTCTCCGAGCGCGTGCGCGCGTACATCGAGCGGGGTGAGGCGATGCGGCTGCACGAGCGCTTCAAGTGCCGCATCCGCGAGCCCTGGTACACCGTCCCCTCGGTCTTCGCCGCGCCGGTGGGGATGCTCAAGCGCTGCCACGACTACCCACGGTTGATCCACAACGCGCACGGCGCCTACACGACGGACACGGCGTACCGCATCTTCCCCAAGGACCCGTCCGCGCCCCGGCTCGTGCACGCCTTCATCAACTCCCTCACGGCCCTGTGCGCGGAACTCGAGGGACGGCATTACGGCGGCGGAGTCCTCGAGCTGGTGCCCTCGGAGATCAACCGGCTCCTGGTGCCGCTGTCGCCCGAGGGGAGCGAGGACCTGGGAGACCTCGATGCCCTCTGCCGGGCGAACCTGCCCGCGGAGGAAGTGCTCGCCCAGCGGGATTCCGTGTTGCTCGGAGGCATCGGACTGTCTCCTGGTGAGCGGGGAGAACTCCAACGCGCGTGGGGAAGGCTGCGCCACCGGCGCCAGCGCACGAGCGGTGGAGACGAGGCCGAACCCGGAGGAGAATGAAAGTCCGTGCGGACCCTGAATGTCCCGGAAAACCCGGTCAACCGGGACTTCGGTGCCGAGCCCCCGCGCATGTCGGAAAACCGAAGCTTCACGGGGAGAGGGGGTTGTCGATTCGACGCGGCGTGACAACCCATGCGCGGCCACCCACCCCAGGTGAACCCCATGTCGTCGACCGCTCCCGCGATTACCCAGGCACAGGCTTCCACCCCGGAAGTGGGCGGGATCGCATGGAAGCTGTTCTTCCTGCAACAGCTCAACCTGTTCACGTCCCTGCCGTGCGCCATCTACATCGTGCTGCTCATCGCCCAGATTCCGCGGGATCAGGCGTCGGTGGCGATGGCGCCCATTCCGGTGTTCGCGCTGGTGTGTGGCATCGCGGCGCCGCTGGGGCTGGTGTGGTGGCTGACCCATCGCGCCTTCGCCGTGAATCCCGGAGATGAGCCCGGGGCCCGGCTCGTGCGCCTGCTCAAGCTGCCGCAGTTGCTCGAGGTCAGCATCCTCTCCGTCTACATCCTGGGCAACTCGGCCTACCTGTTGTGGCTCGCGCTGCGCCTGGACAAGCCGCTCTACATCGTGCCCTGGGGCTCGGGCGTCATCCTGGTGATGATGATGCTGGTGATGATCTGGACGCGCGTGTTCATCCAGCGCCAGCTCATGCCCCACGCCGTCGAGGAGTTCTTCCGCACCCCCCAGGCGCGGCTGCCGGAGTCGCACGGCGTCCTCTGGCCCCGGCAGAGCTGGTACCTGCCCTATTGCTTCGCCTTGTTCGTCACGTGCACCGTGTTCTCCCTGGGCTCCATCGTCGTGCGCATGGGCATGGACCTGTACCTGGAGTTGGTGCGGGCGCTGCCCCTGGCGCTGCTCGCGTCGGTGAACGACGCCATCTCCAACTTCCTGCACGAGGCGTCGCTGCCCCTGATGCTGGTGAGCCTCTACATGCTCGTCACCAGTGCGTGCGCGGCGTGGCTGCTCACGCGCCAGCAGGAGCAGGGCACGCTCGCCGTGCGTGACTCCATCGAGGGCTTCGCCAACGGGGCGCCCCGCATGCCGGCGTGGGTGACGACGGACGAGACGGGAGACCTGTCGCGCGCCACCGCGCGGGCCTACCACCAGTTGCGCGACTTCTCGCTGTCCCTGGACCGCACCGCGAGCAGGCTGGGCAGCAGCGCCGCCCAGTTGAACCACTCCAATGGCCAGCAGAACGAGGCCATCACCCGCCAGGCGGCCGCGCTGCAGCAGGCCCAGGAGACGGCCAAGGAAATCCAGGAGACGTCGCGGATGACGGCCCAGAAGGCGGAGGCCATCCTCAAGCAGACGGCGCGTTTCCAGGAGCTGGGCGAGCGCGGCGAGGCCACCATCCATCAGAGCATCGAGGGCCTGCAGGCCATCCACACGCAAGTGGGCTCCATGGCGGGCAGCATCCGCCAGCTGAGCGTGCGCGCCCGGGAGATCGACTCCATCGCCCGGGTGGTGAAGGACCTGACCACGCGCTCCAACATGCTCGCGCTCAACGCGGCCATCGAGTCGGTGCGCTCGGGAGAGCACGGCAAGGGCTTTGGCGTGGTGGCGCGGGAGATCCGCTTGATGGCGGACCAGTCCAGCAAGGCGGCCAGCGAGGTGCGCGACATGCTCACGGGCCTCACCGAGTCCATCCACCAGACGGTGGAACTCACGGAGAAGGGCGCCGAGACGGTCACCGCCAGCGTGGAGCAGGTGAAGGCCACGGGCGACAGCCTGCGCTCGCTCACCACGCTCGTGCACGACAGCGTCAACTCGGTGCGGCAGATCAGCGCCACGGTGGGACAGCAGGACACGGGCATGACGCAGATCTTCGAAGCCATCAACGACCTGAGCGGCATCATGGTGGACACGCTCACGCAGCTCGGGGAGATGGACGAGGTGTCGCGCAGCGTCACCGAGGTGGCCAAGGACGTGCACGGCCTCATCACCCAGCATGGCTGGGAGCGGGGCCCGACGCTCTGATTCAAGAGCACCGCCGTCAGTGCTCGGCGGCGATGGCGGAGGGCGCCCCGGAGCGCAGCAGCTCCGCGAGCCAGCGCGCGCCCTCGCGGTAGCGGGGGTTGCGGCCCTGCCAGTCGAGCATGCCGAGCACCACGTCGAGCACCGTGCGCACGAACAGGCGGGTGGACGGGCCGTCGTCGAAGGCCATGAGCCGGTCCAGGCGCTCCAGCAACTCCCGGTGCAGGTCCTTCACGGCCCGGAACGCGCGCTCGGGGCCACACAGGGCCACCGCGCCCACCACCCCCTCCCGCGCGTCCCTGGGCGCGGAGAAGAGATCATCGGTCATGCAGGTGACGACGTTGGCCACGTCGACGATGCGCTCGAACTCGTCCCGCCACTCCACGCCCTGGAGGGCCAGGTACATGAGGAAGACGCACTCCATGCCGCCCCGGATGCGGCGCACGCCGAAGTACTCTCCCAGTGAATCCACCTGGGGCACGTCCCCCGTCTGACTGACGATGTGGTCCCACACGGCGCGCTGGTAGCGGGGATGGTTGTCCAGGGGATGACCCAGGGCGCGCAGTTGCCGCCGGTGCGCCAGCAGCAGGGCCGCCGCCTGCGAGGGGAAGGCCCACCGGTCCTCGTCCTGGGACGCGAGCCCGTGGAGCGGCATCTCCTCCCCCCACCAGGCCCGGGCCAGGATCCGCCGCAGTTCGGGCAGGTAGGCGGCGGACAGCGCATCGCGATCCGCGTCCACCAGGTCATCCAGCTTCCAGAAACAGGAGAACCACGAAACCAGCGCCTCGGCCTCCTCTCGCTTCACCTCCCGCGCGGGGCGGAAGGTGTGGGCGGAGTAGCTGATCGCCAGGTCCACGAGGCCCCGCCAGGAAGCCGCGGGCGCCGTGTGGAAGGGGGGCTGGGCCAGTTCGTGCTGGAAGTGGGCGCGAACCGAGGAGAAGCCGGAGCCCTCCACCACGGCCGGGCCCGTCCCCCAGTGTTCGGGGCGGAGGAGGAGCGCCGCCCCTCGCAGGAGGGCGGCCGTCTCGGGCCGAGGCCCATTGCGGCCTCGAACGGCGCCACGCGGGCGCGCCCAGTCGGGCAGAGCCGCCGGAGAAGGGGAGGAGATACCGGGCGAACAGGTGGACATGGGGGCTCGGAGAGGAATCGCGGGGGGAGGGGGGACCTGGCGGAACACGCCACCGGGGCTCAGGAGTAGGCACGGCCGGGCGAGGGCGGAAGCGAGGCCCTGATCGCCCCGGGGCCGTAGACGGCTCTCACCCTCCGGGCGAGGGGTGGCCTGCCTCCCCGCCCCGTACCGGGGAACGAAAGGAGGGGAGGCGGGAGGAGGAAGCCCGCGTTAGATGGAGCCCGTGGCCGCCAACCTCCGCCTCCGCCTGCTCGAGTCCATCACCGATGTCTCCGCCGCCGACTGGGACGCCCTCACCGGGCCCGGGGCCCCCCCCTTCGTGCGCCACGCGTGGCTCGCGGCCATGGAGGAGAGCGGCAGCGCGACGAAGGAGACGGGGTGGGAGCCCCAGCACCTGACGCTCTGGCGGGGAAAGAAGCTCGTGGCCGCGTCACCCGCCTACCGCAAGCACCACAGCATGGGCGAGTACATCTACGACTTCTCGTGGGCGAGCGCCGCCGAGCGGCTGGGCATCGAGTACTACCCCAAGCTCGTCGTGGGCGCGCCGCTGTCACCCGCGACCAGCGCGCGCTTCCTGATCGCCCCCGGCGAGGACGTGCCCACGCTGCGCCTCGCCCTCCTCCAGGCGGCGGTGGAGAGCGCGAAGGAGAGCGGCTGCTCCTCGGTGCACTTCCTCTACCCGTTGGAGGACGAGGCGGACTTGATGGAGGAGCAGGGACTCGCGCGGCGCATCACCCTGCAGTTTCACTGGAAGAATCCGGGATACAAGAGCTACGACGACTACCTGTCGCGCTTCGACTCCAAGCGCCGCTCGCAGCTCAAGCGCGAGCGGGGGGCGGCCACCACGCAGGGCATCACCGTGCGCACGGTGCGGGGGGCGGAGCTGGGGCAGGAGCATGCGCGGCGTGCCTACCGTTTCTACGAGGCCACGTGCGCGAGCCGGGGCCCCTGGGGCCAGGTGCAGCTCACCGAGGACTTCTTCGTGCGCGCGTTCCAGGCCATGCCCGAGCAGGTGGAGCTGGTGCAGGCCGAGCGCGGAGGCAAGGTCATCGCCGGGGCCTTCAACCTCGTCACCGCCGAGCGCCTGTACGGCCGCTACTGGGGCTGCTCCGAGGAGCACCCCTTCCTGCACTTCCACGTCTGCCTGTACCACTCGGTGGAGGAATCCATCCAGGCGGGGCGCCAGGTGTTCGAGCCCGGGGCGGGGGGCGAGCACAAGGTGTCCCGCGGCTTCGAGCCCACGGCGGTGCACAGCGCGCACCTGCTCTTCAATCGCACCCTGGATCGGGCGGTGCGCGACTTCCTCCACCGCGAGCATGCGCATCTGCGGCCCGCGGTCGAGCAGGCCGAGCAACTCTCGGGCCTCAAGCCCTGGCCGCCGCCGGGCCGCTAGCCCTGGCCCGTCCACTCGCCTGGACCCGGGGCCGCCGGACGAGGAGAGGTGGGCAACGGGCCCATGTCGGAAAAGTGAATCGGGTGGAAACAACCCGCTAGAGTCCTCCCCGCTATGAAAGCGCCTGAGACGAATGAAGACTTCGTGCAGTGGTATGAGGACTGCTGGGCGGATCGGGACGAGGTGGAATACCCCAAGCTGTTCGGGGCCATCCACGAGGACGTCATCGCGCTAGAGGGGTCGGGAGCGCTGGAGGCCTGGCTGGAGAATGATGATCCGAGCCTGCCGAAGGAAGCGGATCCGAACTGGCTGCCCATGGGCGTGCGCGTCGCGCCACCGTCGGCCGAGTACCCGTACTGGACCTATGTGACGAGCGGGTTGTCCAACCCCTTCACCCTGGCGCCGGGAGACGACCTCCCCGAGGGAGCATCGAGTGGCCTCGGCTACGAGATGGTCATCCATACGCCCACGGAGGAGCGCTGGCCGGTGCTGCGGCTGCTGGACATGATGGCCTACAACCTCGTGTGCGCGCGGCTCTTCGCGGTGGGGCACCGCTACCCGGTGGAGGGCACGCTGACGGGCGGAGACACGAAGCTCAACGGCTTCGTCTTCGTGACGGACCCCTCGCGCCCCACGCACTTCGAGTTGCCCTCGGGCAAGGTGCAGTTGATCACGCTGGTGGGGGTGACGAAGAACGAGATGGCCTTCTCGCGCTCCAACGGCATGGATCGGCTGATGGCGAAGCTGACGGACGCGGGCCCGGCCTACATCACCCGGCCGGACCGGGACGAGGTGAAGCTCTAACAACCCTCCTGACGGGCCCCTCCCCGCGTGCGGAGGGAGCCCCGGCCCGGGAAGAGAGGGACGAGCCGGGGCTCGCCCCTCCACCTGCTGGGTGGCGCCGACCCCATGTCCCCTCCAGCTTCTCTCCGGAGAGTCCCAACCGGAGGAACGCATGAACAAGAGGATGACAGGTGTCATGGCGGCGGGCGCGGCGGTACTCACTCTCTGCGCGAGCAGCGCCCTGGCGGCGGCGGGACGTGAATCCAGCGCGGACATGCGCGGAATCTCCGTGCTCGTGGGCGGTGGTGTGGAAGGGTACACGCGGAGCCTGGGGGCGGACATCCAACCCGGTGCCGCCTACGGGGCGACCGTCATCCTCCGTCCAACCAAGGTGGTGGGCCTGGAGTTGGGCTACGCGGGCGCGTCGAACAACTTCGACCGGAGCAACGTGTCGGTCTCCGCCGCCACCCGGGGCCCGGACGTGATGCGCAATGGCGGCCAGGCCGTGGCCACCCTGGGACTCACCGCCTCGCCCGTGCAACCCTATCTGCTCGCCGGCCTCGGCATCAGCCGCTACAACGTCCGCGCCACCGCGGCGGGCTTCCAGGACGACACCGTGGGCAACGTGCCGCTCGGTGGCGGGCTCCGGGTGCACCTCGGTCACTTCACCGCGGATGCACGCATCAACTACAACGTCCTCGTGGACCAGCAGCTCGCCACGGACCTGCCCTCCAATAACGCGACGGCCAGCACGGGCGGCATCTACACGGGCACCGTGAACCTCGGCTCCACCTTCTGAGCTCCCGACGCGCCTCCGGGCCTTCCCGTGCGCTCGTCACTGGAAGGCCGCCGCGCTCGAGTGTGGCAATAATTTTATACCCACAGCGCATGGCCGAGCCAGGTGTTCGAGCGGCGAGGGGCACCCAGCATGAAAAGCCCCGCGTGTCTGTGAAGCACTTCACACCCATGAAGTGAGCGGCTTCACAGCCCTCCGCGCTCCGTTGGGGCTATGAACCGGAGTGGGATCAGGAACTCGCGTTCCGTTGAACTCGAACACCGCGCACCAGGAACGAGTGAAGTGATGTTTGGGTGGGGTCGCCGCGGGCCATCTCCAGGAGGGAGAAGGTCGCCGACAACAACTCGCCCCGGGGGGGACACCGCTTCGCATCCAGCCAGGTCTGGGGTGGGGGGCCTCACGCGGTTGGGGTGCATCGTGGGTCTGGACGCGGAGGCCGCATCCCTGGGGTCCAAGGGGGCCGCGCCCGAGTGGCGCGGCCTCCCACCCATGTGAACGAGGGAGAGACCGCGCGGGGGGCGCGGTGGGCCTCGGCTCAATCCACGTCCTGGCGCAGACGCTCCACGTCCAGCAAGGTGATCTGCCCATTCTCGTAGGACAGCAGGCCTTCCTGCACGTAGTGGCGCAGCCACTTGTTGGCGCTCTCGCGCGTCACCCCACACTGGTTGGCCAGGTCCGCCTGGGTCCGCTTGGGCAGGAGGATGCCCTCGGCGCCCTGTTGCCCCTGGGACCGCGCGAGCTCCAACAACACCCGCGCCAGCCGGGCGCGCCCCTCCAGGAAGGCCGCGTCGTGCACATGCTGCGTGACGCGCCGCACCATGCGGCTGAGCACCGCCAGCAGCCGCATGGCCACCTGGGGACGCTCGCTCAGGAAGCGCCGGAAGTCCTCCTGGTGCAGACTCAAGAGGTGGGTCTCCTCGCGAGCCACCGCGTCCGTCGAGCGCGGCTCGCCGTCCAGCAGCGCCAACTCCCCGAAGGACTCGCCCCGGGACAGGATGGACAGGATGACCTCGCGACCCTCCGCGGAGCTCAGCCGGATGACCACCTCGCCCTTGCGGACGATGAACAGGGCCGTGCCCACGTCCCCCTCGTGGAAGATGACCTCGCCCTTGGCGTAGCGCCGCTGCTGCAACAGCCCCGACAGCTGGTCCAGTTCCTCCCCCGAGAGGGGCTCGAACATGGGGATTTGCGCCAGCAGCTGCGAATAGGACACGGGTCGCCTCGGCGTCGGAACGAGAGAAACGGGGAACCCGGGAAGTCTCACCGCTCGGAGGACCGGGTCCAAACCATATTGACGTGGAACGATGGCCGGAGTGAGCATTCGTGGGCATTGAGAAAGAGGCGCACCGCTCCCCCGCCCAGGGGATGGCGAAGTCGTTGACCGGAGAATCCGCTTGCGAAAGGATGGGCGGCTCGGTAACGCCCAAGCCCGGCACGCGTGGAGGCCACGTCGGCGTTCCTCGAAGCTCAACGAGCGCATGACTGTAGAGGCCCCCCCATCCGCGACGATCCCCCGTGCCCTCTGCCCGCGCTGTGGCACCGAGGTGCCACTGTTGATCGCGGGCACCCAGGTCATCCGGTGCGCGGGATGCGGAGCCGCGCTGCAGGTGAGCGTACGGCCGGTGGACACCACGGGCACACCCAGCGCCTCACCGCCCCCGGTGGCCGAGGACGCGCCCCGTCCCCGCCGCCGGCCCATGGTGGAGGTGTCCGGCCCCCGGCGCGCGGAGGCGGCCCGGCCCGTCCACACCTTCACGGTGGAGCTGTCCCAGTCGGACATCGACACGGAGGGCATCGAGTCGAAGGCCGCTCCCGCGCGCCTGCCTCCCCCGCCGCCCGCTCCCCTGGCCCCCGTCAGCATCGACACGCCCTGGTACGCCGAGGACATCGAGCGGCTGCCCGAGGCGAACGCCAGCCTCGGCCAGCTCCCCCTGGAGAGCTTCGAGGCGCTGCCTCCCCTGCCCCTGCGGCCGGACGCGCCCGCCTCCTCGCGAGACACGGCGCCCGCCCCCCGTGCGCCGGGGAATTCGTCCCGGGAGAAGTGACGGCCGCTCACCCGGCGGGGGAGCGGCCTCCGTCTTGCCATGTCCCCATGGAACATTGATGGCGTGCGGTATCATGCCGCGAGCAGGCCCCGGATGGAGGGAGTGGACGCAGCGTGAAGAGGAACGCAACCAGCAGGCCGCCACCCGAGGGCGCGCTCCAGGAGGTCCGCCGCGGCTGCACCGACCTGGGCCAGCAGGTCGAGGGCATCGCCGAGCAGGTCGTCCCCGTGCTGAGGCAGGCCATCCAGGAAATGGGCCGGCTGGAGGCGCAGCGCGACGAGCTGCGCAAGACGGCCTCCCGCGACGCGCCCCCCGTGGTGCTGCCCCGTCTGCTCGAGCGCATCGAGGAGCAGGGCCAGTACATCAAGCGCCTGGAGCGCGCCAGCCAGGGCCTCAAGGAGCTGCTCTCGGCGCTTGGCGGCATGGGCGAACAACTCCAGGAGGGTCTGGCGCGGCAGGACGAGGAACGGCGCGAACATGCGGCCCTCGTGCGCGAGGAGAAGCGCCTGTGGCTGCGCGAGCTGCTCACCCTGCGCCAGCGCGTCGGAGGGACACCCCCTCCCTCCTCCGAGGAACCCCACCGGCCCGAGGGCGAGGAAACGGTGCGGCTGCGCGCCGAGCGGGATGGGCTCGCCCAGCGCGTGGAGGAACTGGAGCGGGAACTCGCCTCCCGGGAGCAAGCCCTGGACGCCAAGGAGCAGACGCTCGCGGACCTGCGCCGGATGATCGTCCTGCTCTCCGGGGACAAGGCCGCCACCACGCCGCCGCATCCCATCGCCATCCCCGTGGTGGCGGCTCCCGCCCGGAGTACTCCGGCCCGTGGCCGGCAGGCCGTGAAGGCCCCGGATCAGATGTTCGGCAACAGCACCATGGCGCTCGCCCACAGCATGTTGGAGACGTTGGGCGAGGACGCGGAGCCTTCCGCGGAGTCCTTCGCCACCGCGACCCGGGCGCCCAGCATGGAGATCATGCTCGGCCCGCTGGACGAGCTGGAAGCGGGGAGTCCGTCCGCGCCTCCGCCCGTGCCCGCGGTGCTTCCCTCCGCGAACCAGCCCGCCATGGCCAAGGCGGGCGCGCGCGTGCCCGCCCCGGATCGGCCCTCCACCTCCGTCTCCGAGCCTCCCCGGCCTCCCTTGGATCGCTCGGGAACGCTCGTCATCAGCGAGGACATGTTCAACGACATGCTCGTCGATGAGAACCCCCCGCCCACCGGTAGGAAATGAGCACCACGTCCGGGGATCGTTCACTGCCGGCCCGCTTCGGCCGCTATGTGCTGCTCAGCCACCTGGGCCGCGGCGGCATGGCGGACATCTACCGAGGCGTGGCGCTCGGAGCGGGTGGCTTCGCCAAGCCCGTGGTCGTCAAGCGCGTGCTGCCCGAGGCCATCCAGCAGGAATCCGCGGTGAAGATGTTCATCGAGGAGGCGCGGTTGTCGGCGCTCCTGCAGCACATGAACATCGCGCAGATCTTCGACTTCGGAGAGCAGCGCGGCGAGTACTTCATCGCCATGGAGTTCATCCATGGGAGGGACTTGCACGACATGATGCGGAGGATCGCCGCGCGGGGCCAGGGCATCCCCGTGCACATCGCCTGCTACATCGCCATGGAGGTGCTCAAGGGGCTGGACTACGCGCACCGGGCGCGCTCGGCCGCGGGCGAGCCACTGCACCTCGTGCACCGGGACGTGAACCCCACCAACATCATCCTCTCCTTCGAGGGGGAGGTGAAGCTGCTCGACTTCGGGGTGGCGCTGGTGGGCAACGCGGGCGCCACCAACAACGTGCGCGGCAAGCCGGGCTACATCCCGCCCGAGCAACTGGCGCGCAAGAAGGCGGACGGACGCGGGGACATCTTCGCCCTGGGCATCACCCTGTACGAGATGCTCGCGCGGCGCCATGCCTTCAAGCCGGGCTCGGTGATGGACGTGCTCAAGCAGACGGTGGCGCTCCGGGCGCGGCCCCTGCGGCTGCAGGACGCGGCGCCCTTCCTGCCCGAGGGGCTGTGCACCGTCGTCAACCGCTGCATGCTCGCCAACCCGGACGAGCGCTACCAGACGGCCGCGGACGTGCTCGACGCGCTGGACGAGTTCCTGCTCGGCGCGGGCCTGCGCGTGTCCCAGCGCGACCTGGCCGCGCTCCTGGCCACCTGCTACGAGCCGGAGGTGCGCACACCGCCCGTGCAGCCGCCCATTCCCCCGGAGTTGCTCGGCCAGGAAGCTCCCGCCGCCGTCACCTACACGGTGCGCGAGCCGGGAGGGGGCCTCTACCTCATGAAGCTGGGCGAGGAGGACGTGCAACTGCTCTTCGCCAGCGGGAAGCTGTCGCCCGAGGTGCAGGTGTCCCAATCCGGCGGGCCCTTCCTGTCCCCCTCGGCCTTTCCCCGCATCGGCGCCTCGGCGGCCACGGCCCTGGAGCGGCTCAATGACCGGCGGGCCTCCACCCCCCGCCCCCGCTACGCCGGCAACCTCACCCTGGCCACGCCCCTGCGCGTCATGTCCCGGCTGATGCTCACGCGCGCCACCGGCCGGCTGCACTTCGAGGACAACCGCGTCCACAAGGAGCTGTTCCTCAAGGCGGGGCAGATCATCGCCGTGCGCTCGAGCCTGGCGGCGGACCGCTTCGGCCCCTTCGTGCTGAGCACGGGCAAGCTGTCGCCCGAGCAATGGCAGCGCGCGGTGGAGGGCACCCGCCCCTTCACGGGCCGGCTCGTGGAGGCGCTGCTCGCCGCCCGGGCCCTGTCCCCCACGGAGCTCGCCGAGTGGACGCGCGAGCACCGCCGCAGCGTGGCGCTCGGCCTGCTCGCCTGGACGCGTGGCCGCTACGCCTTCTTCGAGCGCGAGGCCCCCATCACCGACGGCTCCGAGGAGCGGCTGGGGGGACTGGCCCTGCTCAACGAGGGCCTGCGCATGCACTACCCGCTGGAGCGGCTGGTGCGTGAACAAGAACCCCTGCGCAACAAACCGCTCTACCGCAACCTGGATGCCCCCCTGTCACCCAGTGATCTGAATCTCTCGGCCTCCGAACTCCGGGCCGCCTCATTGTTGAACAAGCCGGGCAGCACCCTGTCCGGCGCTCTTGCGGAACTCAAGCGTCCGGAGGATGAAGGAGCTCTTCGTCGGGTGGCGCTGCTCTTCACCGAGCTCGGGCTGCTGGCGGCGGCCTGACGGCGGCGACACGGAGGGGAAAAGGGGTTGTAATGGGAGGAATCGTTCTCGGCATCGACCTGGGCACGACCAATAGCTGCATGGCCCGGGTGGACCCGCTCTCGGGTCAGGCGCGGGTGTTACCCAACCGCGAGGGAGAGGCCACCACCCCGTCCGTCGTGCACTTCGACGCCTCGGGCCGGGTGACGGTGGGCAGCGCCGCGCGCCGCCAGGCCGCGCTCCACCCGACCAGCACCGTCTTCGCCGCCAAGCGGCTGCTGGGCCGGCGCTTCTCGGATCCCGTCATCCAATCCCTGCGCCGGCTCCTGCCCTACGAGGTGGTGGCGGACCCCGCGGGCAACGCCGCGGTGCGCGTGCACGGCCAGGTGAAGAGCCCCGCCGAGGTGATGAGCCACGTGCTGCGCTACCTCAAGGAGAGCGCCGAGGCGCGGCTCGGCCAGGGCGTGGACGGCGCCGTCATCACCGTGCCCGCCTACTTCGACGAGGTGCAGCGCCAGGAGACGAAGCAGGCGGGACAGCGCGCCGGGCTCACCGTTCACCGGCTGCTCAACGAGCCCACCGCCGCCATGCTCGCCTGCCGCTTCGACGAGTCACGCCCGGAGAACATCGCCGTGTTCGACCTGGGCGGCGGCACCTTCGATATTTCCCTGCTCCACGTGGAAGGCGAGGTGGTGCAGGTGCTCGCCACGTGCGGGGACAACGCCCTGGGCGGCGACAACGTGGACGAGTTGATGGTGGAGGCGCTGCGGCGCATCTTCCTCAAGCAGACCGGGGTGGATCTGACGGGCGCCCCGGACGCCCTGTGGCGGCTGCGCGAGTCGGCCGAGGCCACCAAGCGCGCCCTGTCCGAGCGCGAAACCACGGCGCTCGACCTGCCCTTCCTCGCCACCCGCGAGGGCAATCCGCTGCACCTGTCCCTGCCCTCCTTCTCGCGCACGCTCCTGGAGAACCTGGCCTCGCGCGAGCTCGAGCGGCTGCGCGCCCCGTGCGAGCAGGCCCTGGCGGACGCGGGCCTCGCCCTGGAGGACATCCACCGCGTGGTGCTCGTGGGCGGCATGACGCGCATGCCCGCGGTGCGCGCGCGCGCCGAGCGCTACCTGGGCCGGCCCGGCGAGCGCTCGGTCAACCCCGACGAGGCCGTGGCCCTGGGCGCCGCGCTCGAGGCGGACATCGTCGCCGGCACCTCGCCCGAGGCGCCCCAGGTGCTGCTCCTGGACGTGCTCTCGCGCAGCCTGGGCATCCGCACCGAGGGCGGCCGCTTCAGCGTCCTCATCCCCCGCAACACCACCATCCCCGCGCGCGAGACGAAGGTCTTCACCACCACCTTCCACGGCCAGACGCACGTGGACCTGGAGGTGTACCAGGGCGAATCCCCCACCGTGGACGCCAACCGCTACCTCGGCGAGCTGCGGCTCACACAACTGACCGCCGCCGAGGCCGGCGCGGTGCGCGTGGCCGTGGACTTCACCATCGACGCGGACGGTATCCTGCAAATCACCGCGCGCGAGCCCGCCACCGGCCGCGAGGCCCAGGCCACGCTGCGCCCCCCCACCGCCGACTCGCCCTGACGAGGACGTTCCATGTCCCAGGACCCCGCTCCCTTCCCCCACGACAAGAATCCCTTCGAGGTGCTCGGCCTCCAGGGCACGGAGGACCTGCCCGCCATCCGCAAGGCCTTCCTCCTCATCGCGGCCACGTCCCACCCGGATCGGCTCCGGATGAAGTCGCCTCAGGAGAAGGCCCAGGCGCTGGAAGTCTTCCTCGGCGCCAAGAAGGCCTTCGAGGTGCTGTCCCAGCCGGACAAGCGGCGCGAGTGGGGTGAGCGGATGCTCCGTCCGGCCCCGGCCCGGACCCCGCCGCCCGTGAGCGCGCCCCCGGTGGTGCCCCGCCCGGGCCCCGCCCTGACGCCCGCCTTCGGCATCCCCACCGCCGCCGTGGCTCCGCCGTCTCGCCCGGGTCCCGCCCTGACGCCCGCCTTCGGCATCCCCACCGCCACGCCACCGCGTGCCCCGGCCTCGGCCACGCGGCCCGTCACCGAGTCCGGCGCCCGCCCCACGCCCTCGCCCGACACGGCGGCGCTCCAGCTCCACCGCATGGGCATGAGCGCCCTGGAGGCGCAGGACTACGCCAAGGCACTCGGCCTCTTCTCCCGGGCCGCGAAGCTGATGCCCACCCCTCGCCACCAGGCCATGGAGCTGGTGTGCCGGGGCCACCAGTACCTCAGCACCCGCTTCTTCGATCGCGCCCGCGAGAGCTTCGAACGGGCCCTGCAGCTCTTGCCCTCCTGCCGCGAGGCCCAGGTGAGCCTCGAGCTCGTCGACAAGCAGGCGAGCCGCTACCAGCGGGGGCGTTGACGCCCCCGCGCGGCGGCGCTCAGGTGATGGTGATGGGGATGTTGTAGAGGAAGCACACCGGCACCTTCTGGGGCTTGTACTGCCAGCCCTCGCGGATGCCCGAGATGATGTCCTCGTCCGCTCCGGGCACGTTCTTCACCGGCGTCACCTCGTACACGTCGCCGCTCGTGGCCACGCAGATGCGGTACATGCCGTTGATGGTGCCCTGGTTGCGGTGCGACTGCTTGAAGACCTCGGACAGGCGCGGCGGCGTCTGGCGCACCACGTCACGCTGGATCACGAACGGCGGCACGTTCTTGGGCTTCACCGGGGCCTCGCCCGTCCCACCGAGCTGGCCTCCGAGCTGACCGCCCACCACGCCTCCCACCACTCCCCCCACCACGCCCCCGGCCACGCCGCCCTCCACCCCTCCGGGCACGCCCGCGGGATCAGGCGTCGCGACGGGCTCCGGGGTGGGCTCCGGCTCTGGAGTCGGCTCCGGCTCCGGGGGCTTCTCCTCCGGTTTCTCCTTGATGGGCTCGATCTTGTCCGGCTTGCGCAGCACCACTTCCTTGCGGGGCGTGGGCTTCTTCTGGACCACCTGCCGGGGGCCCCCCGCGGGAGGAGGAGGAGGCGGCGGCGGCGGGAGCTGACGCATCAGCGTCAGCTCCACGTCCTTCTGCTCCACCACCGGTTTCGCCTGCGGCTTCGCCAGGGTGAACAGGACGCCAATCAGTCCCACGTGGACTACCACGGAAATCAGGGCAGGACCGAAAAAGTTGGGATCTGGGGGAGCGGTCTGCTGCGAGAACATGGGGCCTCAACTGAGAGGGTCACCCTCTCATAGCACAATCCGAGGGGCTGTCCTCCCTACCCCCAGGGTCACCGGGTGAACTTCGGGTGAAAAACGACTCCCTTCTTGGAAAATGACACGAAGAGTTGATAGACGGACGCTCCGGCAGCGGCCTGGTTCGCTTTCGGATGCTCGTGCCGCGAGCCGCCCTCATTCCCCGCGAGGCTCTCGTGCAGACGAAGCAGCAGTGGGCATTCACGCTGATGACAGCGTGGGGTGCCATGTCATGTGGTGGTTCGGCCCAGCCGGTGGATGCATACCAGGGAGCCATGGATGGTTCGGCGTTGAGCGCGAACTTCCGGCCCCCCTCCATCTGTGGTGAAAAGAAGGATACGGCGTGCACCGCGTACCAGGCGGTGACGGCTAGCGCGAACCAGGAGACGCTCTCCTTCTACAACCTGGGCTTCCTGGCCAGCACCGCCACGGGGCTCGTCAAGGACACCGCGCAGCGCCTGGCCATGCCCGTGAGCCTGGTGAAGAACAACGCCTATGACGTCGCCAGCGCGTGCACCGCGGGCAAGGCGTTCGACGTGCGCACGGACGCGTATCGCGAGGACGTGCAGTACCCCGTCTTCGATGCGCTGCCGCTGGGCACCACGGCCGTGCTCCCGCCCCTGGTGGCCGTGAAGACGTGGACGGACGCGTCCGCGTACACCTGCAACGCCATCAAGAACCACCAGTCCCTCCAGGACGGCGTCTTCGGCGGCGCCGAGGCCGAGGGCCAGACGTACGCCCTGCGCGCGGTCATCAACATCGCCCTGGCGGTCCAGCCCCCGGCCAACAACCCCACCTACGTGCCCGGCTACGGGTGGTACCGGGGCCTGCAACTGGCCTATCTGGACGGCGGCGCGGTGCGGACGGAAGTCGTCGATGTCGACAACAAGGGCAGCGTGTCGCAGGTGCCGGTGTTCACGGCCATGGACGGCGTGCAGGTGAAGGCCAAGAAGGAAGATGCCGCGCCCACGCCCGCCAACCCCGGCGCCGTGCTCGTGTTCGCGGCCCAGCCCGGCACGCCCGAGTGGTCCCCCGTGGTGCGCGTGCGCACCTTCGTGGTGCCCGCTGGCAAGCAACCGAGCGACTACACCTCCCTCTGCTACGCGGAGGACGCCTGCCCCGAGAACTCCATCGACATGAAGACGCTGCCGGTCGCCGACGCCGCCGGTCTGCTCTTCGTCGCGGCCAGCAACCCGTAGGCCTCCCTCTCTTCCCCTTTTCGAGAACCCCCATGATGACCCCCCTGATCAGAGGCCGGGCGCTGCTGCTCGCGCTGCTGGCCCTCGCCCTGCCCCTGTCCGCGCTCGCCGCGGGCGAGAACTACGGCCGCGTCTCCGGCTACGTGTACGACCCCACCGGCACCGCCCTGTCCGAGGTGCCCCTCACCATCAGCGGCCCCGCGCTCCAGCAGCCCATCTCGCGCACGAGCGGCGAGGACGGCCGCTACGAGTTCGACCTGCTGCCTCCCGGTGAGGGCTACACCCTCGAGGTGACGGTGGAGGGCTTCACCCCCACCAAGATCAAGAACATCGGCGTGCGCCTGGGGCAGACGACGCCCGTGGACGTGAAGCTGGAGGTGTTCACCGAGACGCAGGCGACGGCCACCTACGAAATCACCGAGCGGGCCAACCCCATCATCAACCCGGACTCGGCCCAGACGGGCGCGGTGGTGACGGCGGAGAAGGCGGCCCAGACGCCCATCTTCACCCAGCCGCAGGGCATGGCCCAGCTCGTGGCGGGCGTGGGTCCCGGCAACAGCCCGAGCAGCCGCGGTGGCATCTCGCGCTGGGGCAAGTTCTACGTGGACGGCATGGACACCACGGACGTGTCCGACGGCTCCATCTCCTCCACCATGAACTTCTACGCGGTGGAGAACTTCGAGATCATCACCGGCGGCCTGGACGCGCAGTACAACTCGCTGGGCGTCGTGCAGAACATCGTCACCAAGACGGGCTCCAACCGCTTCACCTACGACGCCGCGCTCGTGCTCCAGCCCTCCTGGGCCGGCGCCAAGACGCAGTTCGCCTCCAACCAGCCCACGAGCGCCGGCGGCCTGCTGCAGAGCAGCGGCCCCCAGGCGGTGACCACCTTCTACTCGCCCGTGCTCGCCCTGGGCGGTCCCATCGTGAAGGACCGGCTGTGGTTCTACCTGAGCGGCCAGATGAACTTCAGCATGCGCGAGACGCCGCTCACCATCAACGGCGAGCAGGAGAACCGCCCCAAGGACACCCGGACGAACCTTGCCCGGCTCAAGCTCACCTGGCAGCCCACGGCCAGTGACCGCCTGTCCCTGGCCGTCAACGTGGACCGCAACACCATCACCAACAACTACTCCAACGCCAACACGGCGCTGGATGCCGAGTCCCGCATCGCGCGCGGCGGCTACTTCGTCATCGCCAACTACGACCGCAACATCAACGCCAACACGCTCTTCCAGTTGCAGACGGGCCTCACCTACAAGAACGTGTACCAGGGCCCCCAGAACAACAACCTGGACGCCGTGGCGCACATCGACGTGGGCAACAACAACTTCGCCCGGTACTCGTCCAACTACCTGTCCGGCTACGCGGCCAACTACTCCACGGAGAACAAGTACCGCTTCCAGTTCGACCCCACCCTGCTCTTCAAGCTGGGCGCGCACCAGATGAAGGCGGGCGTGCAGGCCGGCTACCTGGCGGGGGAGCAGGAGCTGGGCACGACCGGCAACCTGCGCTACCTGGACCGCGGCGGCGTGTGCGACCTGGAGGACCCGGCGAGCTTCCGGTACTGCGACACGCGGGTGTCCTACTACAGCACGGAGGGCGTGCTCGGCACCAACACCACCAGCGCCTCGGTGGCCCAGCTGGGCGCGTTCCTCCAGGACCGCTGGACCGTCAATCGCCAGCTCACGCTGGTGGCGGGTCTGCGCGCCGACGTGGGGCGCATCTACGGCAACGACAACACCTTCGTGACCAACCTGGTGGGCATCGGGCCGCGCGTCTCCGCGACGTATGACATCACCAACGACCGCAAGACGCTGCTCAAGGCGCACTACGGCCGCTCCAACGAGATGGGCGACGTCTTCGTTGCCCAGCGCGCCAACCCGGACCAGCTCCAGTACAGCGCGTCCTTCAATGCGACGACCCAGACCTTCGCGGACTGCGATCCCAGCACCCCCTCGGGCACGACGGGCTGCACCGTCTCGGGTGGCGCCAACGGCCGCTCCTTCGACAAGACGCACACCCCCCCGAGCGTGGACGAGGTGAGCCTCGGACTGCACCGCGAGGTGTCCGAGGGTTCCGTGGTCGGTCTGGACCTGACCTACCGCCGCTACAACAACATGTGGATCGACGAGGAGGTCAACCAGATCTGGGACCCCAGCGGCACGCGGGTCATCGGCTACGTGGACCCGTCCACCACGGGCACCGTCTACCGCATCCGCAACCCGGACGACGCCTGGCGCGACTACAAGGGCGCGGACCTGTGGGTCCAGGGCAAGCTGGGCCGGTGGGATCTGCTCGCCAGCTACACCCTGGCGTTCAACAACGGCACCGTGGGCAGCTACTTCGACGGCTACGGCACCAACCCCCGCCTCAAGTACCTGTTCGAGGGCCCCACGCCGGACGACATCCGCCACACGCTCAAGGGCGCCGTGGGCTACAGCACCCCCTTCGGTCTCGACTTCAACCTGCGCGCGCGCTACCTGACCGGCACCCCGCTGTGGCAGTACCAGACGCTCAGCAGCAGCAGCACGGGCGCGCCCGGTTCCACCTCGTTCTACCGCTCGCCGCGTGGCACGGGCTACACGGTGAACCGGAACAGCTCGAATGTGCTGGTGTCGAACTTCAACGATCCGGCCACGCTCACCGAGCTGCGCAATCCCGCCCAGCTCGTCATCGACGCCCAGGTCCGCTACGACCTGGGCCGCCTGGTGAAGCTCGGCCAGAACAAGATGGAGCTGATGCTGCTGGTGACCAACGTGCTCAACAACACGGACGCCACCGCTCTGTATGATCAGTACGGCACGGCCACCTACGGACAGACGCGCTCGCGCGGCAACAGCCCCATCGCGGGACAGATGACCCTGCGCTTCCGCAACTGAGCGCCGTCACCCCGTGACATCCAGGGCCCTCCGCGGAGCACGCGCGGAGGGCCCTTTGTCTTTCTACTCTCCGGAGAGCGGCGGAATACCCAGTGCCTCGAACCAGGACTGGCCCTCGGGCTTGTCCGGCCCCCGCCGCCAGCAGCCCAGGAACGCCCTGGTGTCGCGGGTGAGGACGACGAGCCCGGTAGGTTCGGCACGAGCGACGATCCGGTCCATTGCCTGACGGCCCTGCTCGAGCCGGGCGGGGTCCGGGTGAAGCCAGACTGGGCACCACACTGGCCCATCGGGCTCGCCCAGGAACGCGAGCGCCTCGAGCAATGCCTCGCCACTGCCCGGAGGGCATTGGTGCACGGTCATCAGCCGTTCATCCAGACCCTCCGGGTCGTACCGCTCGTCCAGAAGCGTGAAATAGAACTCGGCTTCTGGATGGGCCAACCGGCACAGTCCCTCGCGCGCTCCGTCGTACCAGTCCAATGCGATGGTCTGACGGTGCCGCCACTCCCGGGCCGGCACCGACAAGAGCACATTCTCGAGAGAGGTCGTCATGGCTTGCCTCCAGGGGTCCGTCCCAGGAGGCTGTTGAACAAGTCCGCCACCTCCTTGGTGACGGGCTTGGGAAGTTGCACGGTATGGTGGTCCGGATCCCTTGCCGTGGGAGTGTGACGCACCTCGAAGCCCGCGTCCTCGAAAGACTTCTTGGCCGCCGATGAGGCATCCGCGGGATTCTTCGAGAGCTTGGCATTCGACGCCGGGGAGGTCACCGAGACCCCGTGCCCATAGGGCTGGCCATTGCGCGCCACGCTCGTGGCATTCTCGGCCTCCGCGGCCTTGTTGCTCAAGCGGCCCACGGACTCATAGCTCGTGCCCTGCCGGACGATGACCTCGCCGGAGTTGGCCGCGCCCCGCACGTTGTCCGCCTTGGACACCATGTTGGCGGTGTGTTCCACCCGATTGGCGATCTGAAGGACATCCCCGCTCTTGTTGGCGGCACTGACGGCCCCCACCACCTTGTCGGCGGCACGCACGCCCTTGATGGCGGCTCCCGCGCCACCCGGGACGCAGGGGAGCGCCACGGCGGCGGCATCCACGACCACTCCCACGATGTCGAGCGCCTTCGCGGCCGTCGACGTGTTGTCGTCCCACGCGGCGATGCTGGCGATGCCCATGGCGAGACTCGCCACATCCCACGCCGTCTCGATGACCTTGCCCGTGGGATCCACATAGGCCGTGGGATTGCCGCCCGCGTAGCCATACAGGTTGCATTCCACGGGGCTCGCCACGCACCGCTCCGGCTCCTCCAGGAAGAGTGGATCCGGAGTCAGGAAGCGGTTGATGGACGGGTCGTAGTCGCGCACTCCCATGCGGACAAGCCCCAGGTCCGCGTCGTAGCCCTTGCGCACGTAGTCCACGATGGCGGCGCTGTCCGGATGCACATCCCGGTCACCGAAGGGCGAAGCCAACCGCGCCGTGCCGTCCAGGTCCGCCATGAGCGTGCCCCGCGCGTCGGTGGCGAGCAGGTGGAAGGAACCGCCCCGCACGAGGCCCACCAGTTGTCCGGCGAACGTGAATGGCTCGGTGAGGGCATTCGCGTCCAGATAGGCACCGCCCTCCAGGTAGGCCGCCACGGGCGTCCCACCCGCGAACTTCATCAGGCGCTGACCGGCCTCGTCGTACAGATAGCCCCACTCGCTGGTGCCCCGGGTGGCGCGCGCCAGGTGACCGTTGGGCCCGTACTCGAGCGTCAGGTCGCCCTTGGTGACGGTGCGGCCGAGCGCATCGAAGGTGTACGTCGTGCCGCCCGAGGTGAGCGAGCCACTGCCCGCGATGAGATCGCGGTGTCCATTCGCGTCCTCGACGCTCTGGGGGAGGCCCGCGCCATCGAACGTGTACGTGTAGGCGTTCTCCGCGTCCTGGGCGTGGGTGAGGAAACCCTGCGCCGAGTAGTCATAGCTCCGCAGCAGGTTCTTGCCGCCGACGGCGAAGGACTCCCGCGCCAGGAAGCCCCGCGCGTCGAGCCGAAGAGCGGTGGAGGCGCTCCACCCCGCCGCCGCCGTCCGCGAGAGGGACAGGCGCGTACGGGTCAGCGGATCGTACCCGAGTTGGACCTGGTCTCCCGTGTTGAAGGAAGCCCACGAGGCCTGACCGTTCCCGTCGTAGCCGAAGGTGGCCAGGGAAACGCCATCGCGCAGCACCTCGCTCAACCGGCCATGGGCGTCCCACCGCTGTTGCGTGATGGAGGTGGACAGCACCGAGCCGTCCGCCGCCCGTACGGTGGTGGTCGTCCGCGCCGTTTCCCCGTCGTCCGCGTATTGGAATTGAGACTCCACGGTGCGCCAGCCATCCAGGCGCAACGTGAACAGGGAGAGCTTGCCATCCGCGCGGTGGTCGAAGGTCTTGAGGTAGCCATCCCCCTGCACCGCCGACAACGCGCCCAGGTGCGTACGCCGGCCAGGCAGGCCCGGAAGCGCTCCGTCATAGAAGAAGCGGTAGCTCTGGGTCGTACCGTGGATGAGGTCCGTGTGCAGTTCCACCGACTTGCGCCCGATGGCGTCGTACGTCCAGGTCTCCGAGCGCTGGGGCACGCCCTGCGCGGAGCGGAAGACGCGGCTGTGCAGGAGGCCCGTGGTGGGCGCGTAGTCGTAGACGAGCGAGGCAAGCCCCTCGCGCGTCACCAGCGTCACCCGGCCATGGGCATCATGGGTGACGCCGTGGTGCTTGCCATCCGGCAACAACACACCGCGCAAGCGGCCGAGCGCATCCCGCTCGAACTGGTAGGTGGTGCCATCCGGTTGTTCCCGGCGCACCACGTCCCGCGAGCCATCGCGCCACACCCGGGTGCGCCAGGTGCCATTCTCCAGCGACTCGCTCCGCACCAGACCCGCGTCCAGACCGAGGCTCGACACCACCTGCCGCTCCACATCCGCATGGAGCTTGGACAGCGCCTCCACCTCATGGCCAAAGCCCGCGACGCGCCGGATGCCCACGGACTGCAGGCCCGTGCGCAGGTGCTGGTAGGTGACCGACCCCGGGACGGTGCTCGCCGGCTCCGTGGGGCGGTTGTAGTCGCGCGTCTCCAGGAGCCCGGGGTGGAGCGTGGTCACGCCATCGAAGGCCCACCCCTCCGGAATGCGCTGGGCGGTCGCCACCTGGGTTCCCGCCGCCGTGCTCCACTCCACCGATTGCCGCCGCGCTCCGGACAGGGCCTCCACGAGCGTGGAGATATTCACCATCGCGGGCTTCTGGTCGGTCGCGAACTGGTAGGCGAAGCTCAGCGCCGGGTTGGACTCCGTCGCTCCTCCCAGGCTGTCCCACTGCTTCTGGAGCCGCTCCTGCCCGTCATAGCGGAAGGACTGCGTGTAGGACTGGGTGCCGTGCTGGCTGGACAGCGAGCGGATGGCGTCCGTGAGGGCATCGCGCTCGGTCACTTCCACCACGGAGCCATCCGGAGACGTCACCTTGTGGAACAGGAAGCTGCCGGGCTCCAGCTCGAAGAACGTGGTGCCACGACCGGGCACCGACACGCTCTCCACGGAGGAGTCCGAGCGGTACACCACGTCCTGCAACGTGAGCAGGCCATCCTCGCCCACGCTCTGCACCCGCTGCACCAGGCCGACCGCGTTGCGCGTCAGCCAGGCCTCGTGGTGGAAGTTGAACGCGGACTGGGGGTGCTGTCCGGAGAGGATGATCCGATCCTCCAGACAGTGCAGGTGCCGTGAGAGTCCCGACACCACGGCGCGCCGACGCTCGGTGGTGAGTATGCCTTGCGCCGTGTGGCGCACCGTGCGCGACGGGCACAGCTCGGAGTCATAGGCAGGGTACTCCGTGAACTCCTCCGCCACGAGCGGCCCGTCCACCGTCTGCTGCGTATACCCCGAGCGCTCCTCCTTGAGCCGCCGCCAGGGCAATCCCTGGAAGAGGACGCTGTCGAAGCTCCGGGTCGAATAGCGGCTGATGCCCGGCGTGCTCGCGTCGGACTCGAGCGACGACACCACGAGTCCCACGGACGTATCGTCGTTGATGAACCCCACCTGCTCGACGAGCGACGGGGCCTGACGCACCACCTGGTCGAAGCCCAGCAGGTGCAAGCCCTTGGAGTGCACGCGCCCGCCGGAGTACTGGTACGTATACGTCACGGGGTCGGCACCCGACGAGGCGACCCCCAGCTTCTTGAGCACCGTGGCGCGCTGGCGCACGCCCGCTTCCGCCGGAGCCCGGCCGTACTCGAAGCTCAGCACGGTCCCCTTGCCATCATCGGCCGTGCGCAGCAGCCCCGTCTCCGCCGCGTTGAGCGCCACCGACTGCGTCATGCCCTGGAAGGCCTCGACCACGGCCACTTCCGTGTCCCCGCTGCCCGTCACGTCCACCACCATGGGGTAGCTGGCGACGAGCCCCAGCAACGAGCGCAGGGCCGGCACTCGGAGGTAGCGGAAGCGGGTGCCGTCATTGATGAAGATGAACACCAGCGAGTCCTGCGCGATGAGCGCGTCGGACACGCCGTCCTTGTTCACGTCGACGAAGTGAATCTGGTAGCTCGACAAGTCTCCCAGCAGCGCCCCATCGGCGAAGAAGGACAGGAGGACGGCCTCGGGCGCGAACTCATGTCCTCCTCGGCCGAACCACACCGCCAGGCCCGGGTCGAAGTACGCGACGATGTCCAGCAACCCATCGCCATTCATGTCATGCAGCCACGTCTTCTCCGGCAGGAACTGTGGCGAGAGCGAGCGGCGGATGGGCGCCCCGAATGAATACCCGGACGCGGTGCTGGTGTTGGGCAGCACCTGGTAGCCCCCGCTGAAAACCTCGATGAAGTCCGGGCGTTTGTCTCCATCCAGGTCCACCAGACGGTTGTTCGGCCCGGACTCCAGATTGCCCGGAAGCTCGGCGGTATGGACGGCGACACCGTCACGCTCGCACACCGTGAGCCGCGTCGTGCTGGAGGACGTCACTCCGTAGCGCAAATCGAGCACCCGATAGGCCGCGTCCTCGGGCCGCAACTTCATCAGGTGCCGCACGGGGTTCTCGACCGAGGGAGCCCAGCGGCACGGCGAATGGATGGGTCCGCTCGCGGCCGGCAGCGACTCCAGGGTGAAGCCCGTGGGGCCCTGCACCGCCAGCACGTTGCTCTCGTGGTGCTCGAGGTCGACCAGCCCGTCCTCGTTGACGTCGATGGGCGCCGTGCGCGTCGGGTAGAGGGCGTCCCAGCCCAACTGCGCCGCCACGGAGTCGAACTGGGGCACGTAGCGGAACTGCGCGGACGTCACCCGCGAGGTTCCCGTGTTGTAGGTGTAGCGGACGGGCGGCTCGGACTCACCTGAGGCGAACACCCGGACGATGTCCTTCAAGAAGAAGGCCGGACTCAGGGCCTCCTGTTGATAGGTGAGGTCGTAATGCCAGCGCTCGCGCAGCACGCTCAACGCCACGCTCCGGCCCGACACCACCACCTTCTGGACGCGCCGATCGAGCACCAGCGCCTGGGAGGAACGCCAGTCGGAGAAAGGAACCGGAACCGGCGCGTAGACGAACTCCACCTGGTATTGCGTGTTGCCACCCACGCCCCCGAAGGACACCGTCTTGAGGAAGAGACGGCCCGAGGCGTTGGCCTCGTAGGCGAGCAGCGTGCGCCGTCCGGTCGCCGTCACCACCTCGGTGAGGTGCCAGGAATAAGTCCCCCGCGCGTTCTGGACCCGGGCCGCGCCGCCGAACACCTGCCGGCTGCCATCGGGCAGATAGGCCACGAAGCCCTCCGCGGTGGCCGCGACACGCACGCCCGTGCTCAGACCTCGCGGGTACCAGTCCCCATCCGTGCCCTGGACGAGCTCGCCCCAGGGGCCCGTGAGCCCATCCGTGGCGTAGTCCAGCGACCCCACGGTGCGGAAGCGGGTCAGCGCGAGCGTGGCCCGCCAGCCCATGCCCCACTCGGAGATGCCCTGGTCCACCGAGTACTGGGGAAAGACAGGTGCCAACAGGGGGCCTTGATCCGAAGGCACCACGAAGGGCGCTTCCAGGGAGTAGCCACCCTGGCTGAGGTCCGACGCGGAGAAGGCGACCCCCGCGAGCGGACCGACCAGCGAGCCACGCTGCGGCGCCGCTAGGCCGGGAGGCTGAATCAGGGAGTCAGCGAAGGGATGGGCCGCATGAGCTGGCACGGCGGGGACCGCCGCCAGACAGACCACGAGCGAGAACAGGATTCTGGGCGGAAGAGAGGACACGGAGGAGCTTGGGGCGAAAGGGGGAACGTCTGGGTTGAACGCGGCAATTCAACATGCCTCCCCCGGCGGCGCTGTGAAGTGGATCACTCCGCACGAGCGATCGAGCGCTTCTTCTCGAACGACTGGACGAGCCTCACCGCCCCCGACATCTACACAAAGGTAGAGTAGGGACAACCCCCGCGAGCCCCGTCATGAGCCTCATCGTCCTGTCCATCCCCCTCTTCTTCATGTTGATCGGAATCGAGTGGCTGGCGGGGCGCCTGCGCGGCCGCCGCGTGTTCCGGGGAACGGACGTCTTCGCGAACCTCTCCCTGGGGGCCGCCCAGACGGTCTTCGGGGCCGTGGCGGCGGGTCTGCTCGCGGGCGCCTACGTGGCCATCTACTCGGTCCGGCTCTTCGAGATCCCCGCCTCCTCGGTGTGGGCCTGGGCGCTGCTGCTGCTCGGCACGGACTTCTGTTACTACTGGTTCCACCGCGCCTCGCACCGCACCCACCTGGGATGGATGGCCCACGCGCCACACCATCAGAGCGAGGACTTCAACCTGTCCGTGGCCCTGCGGCAGGGACCGGTCCAGCCCTTCTTCTCGCGCGCCTTCTACCTGCCGCTCGCGCTGCTGGGCTTTCCCCCGGCCATGTTCGGCACCGCCGTGGCGCTCAACACGCTGTACCAGTTCTGGGTGCACACCGAGCTCATCGACAAGCTCGGCCCGCTCGAGTGGGTGTTCGTCACGCCGTCCCACCACCGCGTGCACCACGCCTGCAATGGCCGCTACCTGGACAAGAACCACGGCGCGATGCTGATCATCTGGGACCGGATGTTCGGCACCTTCGAGCCCGAGCGGGAGCCCGTCACCTACGGCACGGTCGAACCCGTGCGGACCTTCAACCCCCTGCTGGCCGCCTGGAGGCCCTTCCGTGAAGCGGTGAGCCTCATGCGCAAGACGCCGCGGTCCTGGGACAAGCTCCGCTTCTGGTTCATGCCTCCCGAATGGCACCCACCCGGCGTGGAGCCCGCGCACCTGGACGTGCCACCCGGCCGCCCCCGGTTCGAGGTGTACCCCTCGCGCCGGGTGGTGCTCTACATGGCGGTCGTGGGCGTCCTGACGCTGGGAGTGACCGTGCTCTTCCTCTTCCGGGGAGCCGCGCTGTCCACCTCCATGAAGCTCGCGTTCACGGCTTGGTTCCTCGCCTCACTGGGCGGGCTCGGAGGCGTGCTGGAAGGACGCCGCTGGGCACGGTGGGTGGAGGCCGCGAGGCTCGCGGTGGTACCACTCGCGCTGGCAGCGCTCTGACCCGACTCCGCGTTCAGGCGAACAGCTCCAGCAGATCGTCCCGGGTGATGGCCGTGGCCGACGAGGCCTCGCTCAGGGCCGCCTCGAACAGGGCGCGCTTCTTCTCCTGGAGCCCGAGGATGCGCTCCTCCACCGTGCCCTGGGATACCAGCCGGTACACCATCACCGGCCGCTCCTGACCGATGCGGTGGGCCCGATCCGCCGCCTGCGCCTCCGCCGCCGGGTTCCACCACGGATCCATCAGGAACACGTGGTCCGCCGCCGTGAGGTTCAGGCCCGTTCCGCCCGCCTTGAGCGACATGAGCAGCACCGGCGCGCCATTCTCTCCCTGGAAGCGCTCGGTGATTTCTCCTCGGTTCGTCGTCGTGCCATCCAACCGGTCGAAGGCGATTCCCGCCGTCTTCAGGTGCGGTTCGATGAGGTCCAGCAGCGACGTCCACTGCGAGAACACCAGCGCCTTGTGGCCGTCCGACACCGCCGTGTCCAGCGCGTCCACGAGCATCTGCACCTTGGACGAATTGTTCGCGCGCTGCCCCGGCACGAGCGCCGGATGGCATGCCGCCTGGCGCAACCGCAGCAGGGCCTCCAACGCCTTGAGCACACTGCCACCCTCGTTCAAGAGCGCCACCACCTCCGCGCGCGTCGCCGCCATCACCGCGTCGTAGATGGAGCGCTCGCGCTCATCCATCGACACATGCATGACGGACTCGGTGCGCGGCGGCAGCTCCGGCGCCACCTCGCGCTTGAGCCGGCGCAGCACGAAGGGACGGATGCGCCGGCGCAAGCCCTCCGCCGCGCCCTTCTGCCCGTCCATGATGGGCCGGGCCACCTTCTCCTCGAACTGGCGGCGCGCCCCGAGCAGGCCCGGGTTGGTGAAGTGCATCAGGCTCCACAACTCCTCCAGCCGGTTCTCCAACGGAGTGCCACTCAAGGCCAGACGGAAGTTCGCCTTGAGACCAAACGCCGCGCGCGCCGCCTGGCTCTCCGGATTCTTGATGGCCTGCGCCTCGTCGAGCACCAGCGTCTCCCAGGTGCGCGCCCCGAGCACCGTCGCGTCCAGCCGCAACAGCGCGTACGTGGTGAGCGTCACGTCGGCGGACTCGTCCAGGACGCGGCCAGGCCCGTGGTACACGTTCACCTTGAGCGAGGGCCGGAAGCGCTTGAGCTCCGCGGCCCAGTTGGGCAGCACGCTCGTGGGACAGACGACGAGCGAGCGCGCGCCCAGGGTGCAGATCGTCTGGAGCGTCTTTCCCAGGCCCATGTCGTCGGCGAGGATGCCGCCGAGCCCCGCGCTCTTGAGGAAGCCCAGCCAGCTCACGCCCTGCAACTGGTAGGAGCGAAGCGTGGCGTTGAGCTCCGCGGGCAATACCGGGGCGGGCAATTTCTCGAAGCCCTCGACCAGGGGCGCCAGCTTGTCCAACCCCGGAGGCGGCGGCTGCTCCAAGGTCTCGCACAGCGCCTTGAGTTCCGGCAGGGCGAAGCTCGCCACCTTGCCATCCGCCTGCCGTGCCGCCAGGAGGTCCGCGACGCGCGCGCCATTCTTGTCGAGCCACGCCCGGGGCAGCGGCGCCCAGCCTCCACCCTCCAACGGCACCAGCCCCAGTCCCTCGTTCCAGGCGCGCACCACCGCCGCCGCGTCCACCGTCTTCGGGCCGCCCTTCATGCCCTCCACCTGGAAGTCGAGCGTGAAGCGCACCTCGGGCATGCCCGCCCCCGCGTCGGTGGACTCCACCCGGAGCGACGGCACCAGCCGCATGTCCGGGCTCACCACGCCCGAGCCATCTCCCGCCAGGTCTCCCCGCCAGCGCCGCAGCTTGTCCGCCCAGCGCACCATCTCCTGGCCCTGCACCATCACCCGCCGTCCGGGCACCAGGTTCAGCTCGTCGCGCAGTTGGTGGATGAGCTTCTGCTCGGCCACCTCGTCCCGCAGGGGCACCGAGCCCCGCAGGTACGTCATGCGGCCGTTGTCGATGCGCACCGCTGGCGGCGCGCCATAGACGAGCGTGGGGAACACGGACAGGCCGGACTCCAACTGCTGCAGTTCCACCAGGATGCGCGGCTTGAGCTCCCGATCGATCGACGGCAGCCGCTTGCTGCGCATGTCGATGGGCATGCGCCGGGCCAACTCCGGCAACACCTTCGAGGAGATTTCCCCAATCTGCTCGGCCGGGTAGGAGCGCGTGCTCGGCAGGTTCTGCAACCACACGCCCGTCACCGACGTCTCGCCCAGCCGGGCCAGCGCGTCCGCGCAGACGGCGACGCCCGGGCTCACCACGTCGGTGATGCGCGGATCCTTCGCCACCGTGATGACGATCTGCCCGCCCCGGTCCTCCACGAGCGCGCGCGGATAGACGATCTCATCCGACACGGCCACGGGCTGCCCATCCAGCAGGACGTTGCGCGCGGGCTCCAGCACCTTGAGCAGGGCCTCCAGGCGCTCGGGGGGCAGCGCGCCCCGGGTGCGCTTCTCCAGGAGCCGGTCCGCGAGCAGGTCCGACTGTTCGACCTGGAGCTTCGCGGCGCGCGCGGGCCTGGTCAGCACGGCGGCGAGACTCTCCTCCAGGGGCTCCGTCTTCCCATCCGCGTGGGCGATGTGCCGGTGAAGCTCCAACCCGCCCTCCACGCGCGAGAAGCGGTACACCACCCGGGACCAACGCGTGGCGGTCACCTCCATGGGCGCGTCCTGCTTCTCCGCCTGCTGCACGGCGATGGCCGCGGCCACCACGTGCTCGCAGGGGTCCACCTGGGCGGGGCAATCGCACTCCCAGACGTCATCGCCCGGGTAGAGCGACACGGTGAGGGCCACGGTACGTCCGGGGGCCTTCACCCGGAGTTGCAACTCCTTGTCCGTGCGCTTCTGGAGCGCGACGACTCCGGAACGGGCGAGGTTCACGCCAACGGTCCAGATGCCAGGGCGGGCTTCCTTCCGAACGGTTTCCAGCAATTGAGCGAGCGCGGACATGGGACGTGCTCCCTACGCCCGCCGAGCGCCCCGCGCAATGGCCTCTCGGAGCGAGCGAGCGCCCGTCAACTACCCGGCCCGGGTGAAGGCGTACTCGTTCCGCACCTGGAAGGCGCCCCCGGGGAACTGGATCTCCCGCAGGAGTTGGTATCGCTCGCGATTCACGGTCAGCGTGAGTCGGACCGCCACCTCCAAGCCATTCTCCACGCCCTGACCGGAGAGCGAGAACACCCCCTCTCCCGTCTGGCGCAAGGCGAGGAGGTTCGCGTCGTCCGAGAACCGGTAGACGGCGCGCGAGCCATCCCGCTCCGACACGAAGGTCATCGTGCGCTCCGTGGAATCGATGCTCACGAGGGACACCTCCCGCGCCCCCTCCTCGTAGAGGTAGACGAAGCGCATGGACGTCCCGTCGCGGCTGGGGGTGACCTCGAGCCGGGTGGGCCGCCAGACCCGGTCGTCGCTCGTGAAGTCGCGGGTCTCCAGCGTGCCCGTCCAACGGCCCAGGAAGGGCTTGTGGGCGCGCATCGCCTCCATGGCCTTCCGGGTGGGCGCTTCCGGAGGCGTCGACGGGGACGTCGTCGAGGATTCGACCGGAGGCACCACCCCGAAGGGCGAGGTGCAGGCCAGGGTCGACAGCAGACAGGACAGCGGGAAGAAGGAGGGGCGCATGATCCGGACTCCTAGCAAGCCCCGGGACCGGGATGCACCCCCGACGTGCCCTTCGGCTCAGGGCGTCATCACGACCTTGATGCACTCGTCCTTCTTCTCGCGGAACATCTTGTAGCCCTGGGCCGCCTCCGACAGCTTCAGGCGGTGGGTGATGACGAAGGAGGGATCGATCTCCCCCGTCTCCACCTTCTCCAGCAGGGGCTTCAAGTAGCGGTGCACGTGCGTCTGACCCATCTTCATGGTCAGCCCCTTGTTCATGGCCGCGCCGAACGGAATCTTGTCGAGCAGTCCCACGTACACGCCCGGGATGGAGACGGTGCCGCCCTTGCGGCACGCCATGATGGCCTGACGCAGCACATGCGGACGATCCGTGCCCAGGTGGGCGGCCACCTTGACCGTGTCCACCACCGCGTCGAGCGCACCCGTCGAGTGGGCCTCGGTTCCCACCGCGTCGATGCAGCGGTCAGGGCCCCGGCCCTTGGTCATCCGCAACAGCTTGTCGTGAACGTCCACGTTGTCGAAGTTGAGCGTCTCCGCCTTGCCCGACGCCTCCGCCATTCTCAAGCGCTCGGGCACGCGATCAATGGCGATGACCCGTCCGGCGCCCAGCATCCAGGCGCTCTTGATGGCGAACTGACCCACAGGGCCACAACCCCATACCGCCACCGTGTCACCCTTCTCGATGCCACAGTTCTCCGCCGCCATGTAGCCCGTGGGGTAGATGTCCGACAGGAAGAGCACCTGCTCGTCCTTGAGCCCCGAGGGGACCTTCATCGGGCCCACGTCCGCGAAGGGCACGCGCACGTACTCGGCCTGACCGCCCGCGAAGCCACCCATCATGTGCGAATAGCCAAACATGCCCGCCGGAGACTGCCCCATCGCCTTCGCCGCGATCTCGCGGTTGGGGTTGGAGACGTCACAACAGGAGAACAAGCCCTTCTGACAGAAGAAACACTCGCCACAGGAGATGGTGAAGGGAACGACGACGCGGTCGCCGACCTTGAGGTGGGTGATGCCCGAGCCCACCTCGACGACATCGCCCATGAACTCGTGCCCCAGGACGTCACCGGACTTCATGGTCGGCATGAAGCCATCCAGGAGGTGCAGGTCGGAACCACAGATGGCCGTCGTGGTCACCTTGATGATGGCATCCCGAGGATGCTGGATCCTCGGATCCGCGACCGTATCCACGCGGACATCGTTCTTGCCGTGCCAGCAAAGCGCTTTCATGAGACCCCCTGTCTTTCCAAGACGTTGGGCTAGAGGTGTGCACTCGGACGACACAGGCAAAGGCCACCGTGGCAAGGGCTCTCCCGCTCGGCTGTGCATGCCCTACAAGTTCAATCCCAAGGAGCCGAAATCAAGGCGCATCAGGGAAACATGGACGCCCCCTCGCCAGGGGTGCTGGCTCACGGCTCGCGCAGCAGGAGCAGGCCGCGCGAGGTGTCCACCGTGTAGATGAAGCCGTCTCCAGGAACGCGGATGCCGATGGCGCCGTCGAAGTAGGCCTCACCCCGGTGCGGATCCGTCTCGCGGAAGGTGTTGTAGTGCGCGATCTGGGTGGGCTGGGTGGGGTTGGAGACATCCAGCACCCGCACCCCCTCCTGGTACCAGGCCACATAGAGCTTCTTGCCCACCAGCAGGAAGTTGTGGATGGAGACGGCGGGACGCAGTTGGAAGCGGCCGATCTTCACGATGTTCGCCGGGTCCGTGACGTCGAGCACGCGCAGATGTTCGCCAATGCCCTCGCCCCCCATGAAGGCGAGCGTGCGGCCAGCGAAGGTCCCCACGGCGTTCGCATGGCTGTACTGATTCTCATAGCTGAAATTGCCGAGTGTGCGCAGGTGGGCCGGGTCGCTCACGTCGACCACGGAGTAGCCCAGCTCCGCGAAGTTGGCGTAGAGCCGATCCCCCACCGCGAACATGTCATGTGGATAGGTGAAGCCATCCTCGGATGAGTAGCGGTTGAGCTCAACGGGGTGGGTGGGCGTGGAGATGTCGAAGATGACCACCGCCGTGTCGATCGTGGCATAGAGGCGGTCGCCGTCCACGAACACGGTGTGGCTGCCGACGGAGCTCCCGGCAATGTTGGTCACCAGGCGAGGGTTGGCCGGCTCGGAGATGTCGAAGACGAGCACGCCATTGTTGGCACTGGCGACGTAGAGGGCGTTGCCCTTGGCCCAGACGCCGTTCCAGTAGTTGTCGCCATTGAACTGCACCGTCTTCACCTTCACGGGAGCGGACGGGTCGCGCACGTCGAACACGGTGAGTCCGCCCAGCCGGGGACCCTGGCTGAAGGACACCACGTAGGCGTGGCCCTGGGTGACATACACGTCCGCGGGCACGCCGATGTCCACGAAGCTCTCGGAGACGAGTTCCAGGCCGGAAGACTCGGCCTCTCCCTCCCGCCACGTCAGCCGCTCGGAGCGGAAGGTGGCGCGGGAGACAACCCGGCCGTTGCGGCAACTGGCGTAGCAACCCGTGAACGCGGGCGCCTCGGGCGCCTGACACGTGGCGATGCCCAGGCGACGGGTGCTTCCGTCTGGATGGCTGGTGGTCGTGACGGAGAAGACACGGGCATTGCCCACGCGCTCCTCGGTGGCCGGCCATTCGCCAATGAACGAGGTGCCCCCATCCCCATTCAGCCGGAGCAACTCCGGGAGCATGAAGGAGTCGCCCTGACGGGTGGTCAGAAGGTGAAGCCCCTCGGTATCCGCGTTCGCGAGGCTGCCCGTGTCGCACGCGGACAGGTCGAAGCTGCGCGAGTCACAGTCGCCCGCTCCCTCCAGGACCCGGCACGGCGCGAAGGGCCCTGGATCCACGGGCCAGTTACCCAATTCCTCGAGTTCGACGTAGCGCCCATCCCATTCGTCGCCGGTGCTCGCGTCGGGCGGGCCCATGTCCACGGGAGAAGGGGGTTGGGAACAGCCCAGCAGGGAAAACGCGAGGACGAGGGGAGTTGTCTGGAAGAGGCGAAGCCAGGTCATGAGCAGCCCATTGAAAAAGAGGGCCAATCATAGCCGGAGGGGGGCGGAGAACCCGCCAGAAACGGAATCCTGGCGGACCACCTCGGCCCTCTCAGCAAGGGCCGCTCTCTTTCTCTCGTCCAATGAGAGAACTTGCAACCATCGCCGCGCGAGGAAATGAGAAAACGATTGATCTTCGCGACGTTGACGTTCGCGGGATGTGCTCCGGTATCAGCGACCCTGACTCACGGCTCGCGCAGCAGGAGCAGGCCGCGTGAGGTGTCCACCGTATAGATGAAGCCATCTCCAGGAACACGCATGCCGATGGCGCCCTCGAAGTAGGACTCACCCCGGTTCGGATCCGTCTCGCGGAAGGTGTTGTAGTGCGCGATCTGGGTGGGCTGGGTGGGGTTGGAGACATCCAGCACGCGCACGCCCTCCTGATACCAGGCGACATAGAGCTTCTTGCCCACCAGCAGGAAGTTGTGGATGGAGACGGCGGGACGCAGTTGGAAGCGGCCAATCTTCACGATGTTCGCCGGGTCCGTGACGTCGAGCACGCGCAGGTGTTCGCCAATGCCCTCGCCGCCCATGAAGGCGAGCGTGCGGCCGGCGAAGGTGCCCACGGCGTTCGCATGACTGTATTGATTCTCATAGCTGAAGTTGCCGAGTGTGCGCAGGTGGGCCGGGTCGCTCACGTCGACCACGTGGTAGCCCACCTCCGAGAAGTTGACGTAGAGCCGATCCCCCACCGCGAACATGTCGTGGGGGTAGGAGAAGCCGTCCTCGGACGAGTAGCGGTTGAGCTCGACGGGGTGGGTGGGCGTGCTGATGTCGAAGATGACCACCGCGGTGTCGATCGTGGCATAGAGGCGGTCGCCGTCCACGAAGACGGTGTGGTTGTTGGCGGCGCCCCCGGGCAGGTTGGTCACCAGGCGGGGGTTGGCCGGCTCGGAGATGTCGAAGACGAGCACTCCGTTGTTGGCGCTGGCGACGTAGAGGGCGTTGCCCTTGGCCCAGACGCCGTTCCAATAGTTGTCGCCATTGAACTGCACCGTCTTCACCTTCACGGGGGCGGACGGGTCGCGCACGTCGAACACGGTGAGTCCGCCCAGCCGAGGCGCATGGTTGAGGGACACCACGTAGGCGTGGCCCTGGGTGACATACACGTCCGCTGGCACGCCGATGTCCACGAAGCTCTCGGAGACGAGTTCCAGGCCGGAAGACTCGGCCTCTCCCTCACGCCACGTCATCCGGTCGGAGCGGAAGGTGGCGCGGGAGACAACCCGGCCGTTGCGGCAACTGGCGTAGCAACCCGTGAACGCGGGCGCCTCGGGCGCCTGGCACGTGGCGATGGCCACGCGGCGGGTGCCTCCGTCTGAATAGGCGTTGGTGGTAGCGGAGAGGACACGGGCATTGCCCACGCGCTCCTCGGTGGTCGCCCGAGAGCCAATGAACGAGGTGCCCCCATCCCCATTCAGGGTGAGCGACAGCGAGAACATGTAGAAGCCGTTCTGCCGGTTGGTCAGGACGTGAATCCCCTCGGTGGCCGCGTTCGCGAGACTGCCCGTGTCGCACGCGGACAGGTCGAAGTTGCTCGAGTCGCAGTTGCCCACGTCCGTGAGTACCTCGCACGGAGAGAAGGGCCCCGGATCCACGGGCCAGTTGCCCTGCTCCTCGAGCGCGACGTAGCTCCCATCCCACTCATACCCTGTACCGGCATCGGTGGGCCCCCCCTCCCCTCCATCTTCCCCCGCGTCGCGGGTGCTGGCGTCGGGCCGGCCCATGTCCACGGGGGAAGGAGGCTGGGAACAGCCCAGGAAGGAGAGAGAGAGAACGAGGAGGGTTGTCTGGGAGAGGCGAAGCCAGGTCATGAGGGTCCCACGAGAAAGGGGGACCGAACATATCCGGCCAAATCGTCCTCACTCCATGGCGGCACGCACGGTTTCCGCCACCTTGCGCAAGTCCGCCTCGAAGTGCGCGCGAGCCTCGGCTCGGGCCCGCTCGTCCGGCATGCGAAGGAGCGCCGAGGGATGGAACGTCGCCATCCAGGCCGGGGCCCACGGCGTCTCGAACACCTGCCCTCGGCTCAAGTTGATGCGAAAGCCCGGGCCCAGGAAGGACTGCGCCGCCGTGGCACCCAGACAGACAATCATCCTCGGCTTCACCTGCGCCACCTCCGCCTCCAGCCACGCCTTGCACGCGAGCACCTCGCGCCGGCCGGGTTTGGCGTGAAGCCGCTGCTTCTCGTCCCCCATCCATCCGAAGTGTTTCACCGCGTTGGTGACGTAGAGTTCCTGGCGGTTCAATCCCACCCCCGCGAGCACTTCGTCCAGGAGTTGTCCCGCCGGACCGATGAACGGCCGGCCCTCCCGGTCCTCGGTGTCTCCGGGCTGCTCCCCCACCAGCATCACCCGCGCCCCCACGGGTCCCTCGCCGAAGACCGTCCGTGTGGCGCGCTCGTGCAGGGGGCACGCCTTGCACCCCTGCGCCGCCTGGGCGAGCGAGGCGAGATCCCGGTGCTCGGGCAGGTAGAGGCTCGCGTCGGACACCTCGATGCGCGGGCGCACCATCTTCGCCGTGCGCTCGGGCGCGCCGCGCACCAGCTCCGGAATCAGCCGGGCCTCGGGCAGCGTCGCCCAGTGCTTCCGGGGCATCTCCGCGCGCATGGCCCGCACGTTGAGCCGCGCCGGGTTGAAGGTGGAGGCGTAGTACGTGCTCCACATCTCCTCCAAGGCATCCCCCTCGGGCGCCTCCGAGCGCGGCACGCCAGGCCCATAGGAGAGCGTCTCCAGGTCCCAGGACACGCTCGCGTCCGGGGTGAGGATGCTCCAGCGCATGGAGGGAAAGCGCCGCGCGAAGAAGGGCGCCACGTGGCGCACGATGAGGTGGTCCGGCCGATGCCACGCGATGAAGTACTCCTCGCCCTCCCGCTCCACCTTCCGGAAACGCACGAAGGCCTTCATCTTGTGCGCGTCGCGCTGCACGGCCTTGGCGAGCGTGTGCAGGCGGTACACGTCCTCGTCACTCACCACCTCCAGCAGCTTGCGCTCGCCATGGGTGAGCCGCCACAGCACCCGGTACAGGAAACCCCAGCGCTCGGGCGCGCGGTGGCAGGCCACCCGCTCCGCGAGGTCCAGGAAGGCCGAGGGCACGGACAGCCCCGCCACGGGAGCACTCCGGAGCGGCGAGTCCACCGCCAGGAGCGAGGACTGCCGCTCCCGCTCCTCGGAGAAGAGCACCTTGTCCGGCGACACACCGCGCACGAGCAGGCCCCGCGCCGCCTCGCGGAAGGACGCCAGGTCCGCCACCTCCACCCGCATCAGAGTTCTCCCGAGCGCGCTTCCTGGGCGGCGGTGAACAGGGACAGCTGCGTGGGTGCGGGCTTCACCTTCTCGACGAGCCGGGACGAATCCAACAACAGCGTGGGCCGGTGGTCCGCCGTCACGATGAAGGGCTTCACGCGCGTGAGGGGAACCCGCAGCCGCGCCAGGTCCGCGAGGGTGAGCCGGTGCCACCGACGGATGCGCAACAGCCGGTCCACCGTGCGCACGCCCATGCCCGGCACGCGCAACAGGCTCTCGCGCGGAGCGCGATTCACGTCCACGGGAAACGACTCGCGGCGGCGCAGCGCCCACGCGAGCTTGGGATCCATCTCCAGCGACAAGTCCGGGTGCTCGGGCGGCGCGAGCTCATCCACCCGGAAGCCATAGAAGCGCAGGAGCCAATCCGCCTGATACAGCCGGTGCTCGCGCACGAGCGGCGGGGACTTCGCCGGCAGCCGCGCGTCCACGAGGGGGATGGGGCTGTAGGCCGAGTAGTACACCCGCTTGAGCTTGAAGCGCGTGTACAGCCGGCTCGCGGTGTCGAGAATGGCCGCGTCCGGCGTGGGCGTGGCGCCGACGATCATCTGCGTGCTCTGACCGGCGGGGGCGAACTTCGGGGCCTTGGGGCTCTCCTCGCGCTCGGCCTTCGCCTGCTCCACGCGCGTGGAGATCTCCTTCATCGTCTCGCCCGTGACGGCGAAGCTCTTCTCTGGCGCGAGCTTGCGCAAATCACCGTCCGTGGGCAGTTCGATGTTGGCGCTCAGGCGGTCCGCGTGCCGCCCCGCCTCGTCGATGAGCTCCTTGGACGCGCCCGGTACCGCCTTGAGGTGGATGTAGCCCTGGAAGCCGTGCACCTCGCGCAGGGTTCGCGCCACCTCGATGAGCTGCTCCATCGTGTAGTCCGGGCTCTTGATGACGCCGGAGCTGAGGAACAGGCCCTCGATGTAGTTGCGCTTGTAGAAGTCGAGCGTGAGTTGCACCACCTCCGCGGGCGTGAAGCGCGCCCGCGCCGTGTCACTGGAAATGCGGTTGATGCAATACTGGCAATCGTAGATGCAGAAATTGGTGAGCAGTATCTTCAGCAAGGACACACATCGGCCATCCGGCGTGTAGCTGTGGCAGATGCCCATGCCCTCCACGCTGCCCAGGCCCTCTTTCGAAGCCTTGCGTTTGCCCCCACTGCTCGAACACGAGGCGTCGTACTTGGCGGCATCGGCGAGGATTTCCAGCTTCTTGCGTACGTCCATGGGCGAAGTCTAACCACCCACACCGACGTGGAACGTCCCGGGAAGATCCCTGCTTTTCCCTCGGAAACGAGGGGTTTTCCGTGAATGCCCGACCGGTCTCCAGGAAAGCACACGGGCCCTGATTCAACGCACCGCGTCTTGAACGTATCCGTGAGGAAATCGCTCGCCTGGGCGGCTTGCACGGCAGGCGAGCGAGTGCTTTCATACCCCGCCCGAGGGGGGACTTGTATCTGCTCATCTGTATGTCTTCCCTCATGACACGCGGGCGGATTGTCCGCGGCCACGCTCCACGCAACCCCCACCCCCGAGGTTCGCATGTCGTCGACTGTCTATGAAGCGCCGGGTCAGAAGGGCAGCAAGGTGCAGTACCTGCCGCGGTATGGAAACTACATCGGGGGGGAATTCGTCCCGCCCGTGAAGGGGCAGTACTTCGAGAACATCAGCCCCGTCACCGGCCGGCCCTTCTGCGAGGTCCCTCGCTCCACCGCCGAGGACGTGGAGAAGGCGCTCGACGCGGCCCACAAGGCCAAGGGCGCCTGGGGCCGCACCTCGCCCACCGCCCGCGCGGAAGTGCTCCTGAAGATCGCCGACCGGATGCAGGCGAACCTGGAAATGCTCGCCGTCTCCGAGACGTGGGACAACGGCAAGCCCATCCGTGAAACACTCGCCGCGGATCTGCCGCTCGCCATCGACCACTTCCGCTACTTCGCTGGCTGCCTGCGCGCGCAGGAGGGCAGCCTGTCGGAGATCGACGAGCACACCGTCGCCTACCACTTCCACGAGCCGCTCGGCGTGGTGGGGCAGATCATCCCCTGGAACTTCCCCCTGCTCATGGCGGCGTGGAAGATGGCGCCCGCGCTCGCCGCCGGCAATTGCATCGTCCTCAAGCCCGCCGAGCAGACGCCCGTCACCATCCTCAAGTTCGCCGAGCTGGTGGGCGACCTGTTGCCCCCCGGCGTGCTCAACATCGTGAATGGCTTTGGCATCGAGGCGGGCAAGCCGCTCGCGAGCAACAAGCGCATCGCGAAGATCGCCTTCACGGGTGAGACGACCACGGGCCGGCTCATCATGCAGTACGCGAGCGAGAACCTCATCCCGGTGACGCTGGAGCTGGGCGGCAAGTCGCCCAACGTCTTCTTCGCGGACGTGTTCTCCAAGGACGACGACTTCGCCCAGAAGGTACTCGAGGGCTTCTCCATGTTCGCGCTCAACCAGGGCGAGGTGTGTACCTGCCCCTCGCGTGCGCTCGTCCAGGAGAGCATGTACGAGGAGTTCATGAAGAAGGCCGTCGAGCGCTCCCGGAAGATCGTCCAGGGCAACCCGCTCGACACGGCGACGCAGATTGGCGCGCAGGCCTCCAACGACCAGTTGGAGAAGATCCTCTCGTACATCGACATCGGGAAGAAGGAGGGCGCCAAGGTGCTACTCGGCGGCCAGCGCGCGAGCCTGTCCGGAGCGCTGTCGGAGGGCTACTACGTGGAGCCCACCATCTTCGAGGGCCACAACCGCATGCGCGTCTTCCAGGAGGAGATCTTCGGCCCGGTGGTGTCGGTGGCGAAGTTCAAGGACCTGGACGACGCGCTGGCGCTCGCCAATGACACGCTCTACGGCCTGGGCGCGGGCGTGTGGTCGCGCGACACGAACACCGCCTACCGCATGGGCCGCGCCATCCAGGCGGGCCGCGTGTGGGTGAACTGCTACCACCTCTACCCGGCGCACGCGGCGTTCGGCGGCTACAAGCAGTCGGGCATCGGCCGCGAGACGCACAAGATGATGCTCTCGCACTACCAGCAGACGAAGAACATGCTCGTCAGCTACGACCCCAAGCCCATGGGTTTCTTCTAATGACCATCGAGCGCGTCACCGTCACGCCCGTCGCCGAGGACCTGCTGCGCAAGCTGCAAGGCATTCACGGCCCCCTGATGTTCCATCAGTCCGGGGGGTGTTGTGATGGCAGCGCGCCCATGTGCTACCCCCGAGGGGACTTCAAACTGGGCCAGGAGGACGTGTACCTGGGCACCATCGTGGACACGCCGTTCTATATGGGCGGCGCCCAGTTCGAGTACTGGCAGCACACCCACCTCACCGTGGACGTGGTGAAGGGACGGGGCAGTGGCTTCTCCGTGGAGGCGCCCGAAGGGGTGCGCTTCCTCATCCGCTCACGGGTCTTCACGGATGAGGAGTACGAGGCGTTGAAGCACGAGGGGCCGCCTCCGCGAGGGCCCCAGCCGAGCTGAGCGGCCCAGGTTCCGAGCCGGGGAGAAGAAGGGCCCCGGCTCGGCCCGCTCAGTGGAAGTGGTAGACGAAGCGGACCGTCCAGGACCAATCCACCTCGGTGCTTCCCAGTTTCCAGCTCGCATCCGCGGTCACGGTGAACCTCCGACCCGTGGACTGAAGCTTGAACCTGGCCTCGGCGACGGATGGAGCTCCCGTCGGGTGGGTCTCGTTGAGGGTGTAGGAGCCAGACAGCGCCATCTTCATCGAGTACTCATCCTGGTGGACCGCGTTCCACTCCAACCCCGCCGCGGTGACCAGCTTGCGGGAGTCCAGTGAGTCGAGTGGGAAATCCCTCCGCGAGCCATTGACCTTCACCGAGGCGTCCAAGGTGTTGGTGCGCGTGGACGTATTCGGCCCCAACGGGAACTTGCAACGCAGTTCACCTCCCAGCTCCGTCACGAGTCCCCGGATGTACTCGTGAGGCTGGGAGGGATCCTCGGCGACCGCCTGCGTGCCACTCGCGTTCAGGGACAGGGAGGCGGGTTCCACGGAGAACCGGGACTCGGCTCCCCACCGATAGAGGTTGCTGCCCGAGGTCGGCTCCCAGATTTGATTCATGGACCCGCCCAGCTTCGCGGACATCCTGTCCGTCTTGGAATAGAGGCTCGCTCCCACGCCGGGGATGTCTCCAATCCGGACCAGCTTCTGTTCCTTGGAGTGGACGTCCTTGACCAACAGATCCGGGGAGAGCCGCTGACGCAGAAGCAGGTCACGCAGCTCGTAGGTGGTGTAGTGCGCACAAGTCATCGCGCAGAACCAGAGGCACCCATCGTCGAAACCGTTGGCCATCAAGGCCGTCTTGCCGGCCTTGGGGTCGATCCGCCGATGATTGAACCATTCTCCCGACACGGCGACGCCCACTCCCAACCCCTTGAATGCATTCGCCGATGGATTGGTGAAGAGCTTGTCCGAGCTTTTCATCCCCGCCTGAAACTGGACTTCATTCGACCGCGTGGGCAGGCCTCCGGCCCTCGAAAGCGGGCTTTTGTAGCTGGCTTTTTCAAGCAGGGAATTGGTGACGTCCAGGGCCTTTTCATCCCACATCGTGGCCGTGCCATTCTTCAACCGACTCCCCATTGAATACACGAGGTAGCCCCCGCCCACGGCGAACGGGAGGAAGGCCGTCTTTCCCAGGAAACTCCCGCTCCACAACCGCCTGGCGAAGATGGAGCTTTTCTTCTTGTAACCCTCCAGACGAACGCGGGTCTGGGCAAAGGTCTCCTCGTTTTCCTTTTGGATGGGCCCGAGGATGTACTTGAGGCTTTTCAAATCATCGACACCCACCTGGCTACCGTCCACTTGCAACTGCATGTAGAACGCCATGAAGGCATCGAAGTCGGCATAGCCCAGGTTGACCCAGAACTTCTTGTTGTCGATGAGCCCAGCCCAAGCGGAGTCCTTGTCGGGAGAGGGAGGAGCCGAGCCGAGAAGGGCGCCCTTGCTCGCCTTGTCAATGGGTCCGATCTCGAGGAGCGCCAGCGTGTCCCAATCCAGGACCCCCGTGGCGCTTCTCTTCATCGAGGTCTGGAAGGTCTTGAGCGCATCGCTCGTGTTCGAACCGAATTTCGATTCGCGTGGGAACCACGTCTTCTGCTTCGGCTCGAGAATCCGGCGGCTGATCTGGAGCAGCTTCTGGACATACCGCACCGCGGGACCGCGGCTCCCCATCCCCAGTCGAAGGTCGCCCTCGCGAAGTTGGTTGATCTCTTGTTCCTTGAACACCAGCCGATCCCTGGCCATCGACTCGATGATCCGGCCGGTCCGTTCCGCGCCGTCCTTGCCTGGCAGCGTCAAGGCTCCCTGCCCGAGGCTCTTGAGCAGCGCGCCTTCATCCTTCACCGCCGGCCCCATCATCATCAACCGCGAGAAGGTGTCGACGCCGATCGCCAGGACGAAATCCAGCAGGGCGATCTTGCTCTCCCTGAACAACAAGTCGAACACGACCCCCAGGCATCTGCTCGCCGCATCCAGGGCGTCGACGGCCGTCTTGATGAATTGAGGAGACAGGTCATCTTCCGGCAGCTCCATACGGCAGAAGGCCTCCAGGATGACCGGATTGATGCCAGCATCGACGAGTCGCGAGATGAGTGGCCCCACGTCGTTGGTCTGGTTGTTTTTCCCCATGTACCCGACCTTATTGACGCACTCAGAGTGCGTCAAACCGCGGGGGTGGGATTGTCTGAAACCAGGATCACTCACCAAACCCGCTCTGTAAGGATAATTGGACTCCGTTCGCGCATCGGAGGCCGAGTGAGAGGATGCCTTCCATGATGATGCGACTCCTGCCGATGCTGCTCCTCGTCACGGCCCTGTCCTCCTCCGCCCAGGAACGCCCCGCCTCCTCGCCCGTGGTCGTCGTGCGCGCCGCGCGGATGCTCGACGTGAAGCGCGGGGCGTATGTGCAGGATCCCGTGCTCGTCATCGAGGCGGGCCGCCTCAGCGCAGTGGGCCCGGGGCTCGCCGTCCCCGAGGGAGCGCGCGTCATCGACCTGGGCAAGGCCACGCTGCTGCCCGGCCTCATCGACGCCCATACCCACCTGCTGGCGCGCTTCCCGGACTCGCCCGAGGGCATGGAGTACGAGCGGGACTTGCTCACCAAGTCCCAGGCCTTCCGCGCGCTGGAGGGCGCCGCCAACGCCCGCGCCACGCTGCGCGCGGGCTACACCACCGTGCGCGACGTGGAGAACGAGGGCACGGGCTACGCGGACGTGGCCCTGCGCGACGCCATCCGCCAGGGGCTCGTCGAGGGGCCCCGCATGCTCGTGGCCACCCAGGGCATCGCCGCCGTGGGCCAGTACCACCCCTTCGGCGTCTCGTCCGACCTGACGCACTTCCCCTCCGGCGCGCGCATGGTGAGCGGCGTCGAGGAAGTCCGCCGCGCCGCGCGGGAGCAACTGGGCCAGGGCGCGGACCTGCTCAAGGTCTACGCCGACTGGCGCAACCCCACCCTCACCGTCGAGGAGATCCGCGTCGCCGCCGAGGAGGCGCACAAGGCCCAGCGCAAGGTCGCCGTGCATGCCACGAGCAGCCAGGGCATCCGCAACGCGCTGCTCGCGGGCGCGGACTCCATCGAGCACGGGCACCAGGCGGACCGCGCCGCGCTCGAGATGATGAAGCAGAAGGGGGCGTACTTCGTCCCCACCCTGGGCATCGTGGAAATGCTCGCGGAGCAGGCCCCCACCGAGGCCGCCCGTCAGCACCGCATGAAGTCCGTGGAGCCCATCCGCCAGGTGGTGAAGCAGGCCCAGGCGCTCGGCGTGAAGATCGTCACGGGCTTCGACGCGAGTTCCCCCACCACCCATGGCCAGAACGCCCGGGAGATCGTCGCGCTCCAGCGCGCGGGGCTGCCCGCCGTCGAGGCCATCCGCGCGGCCACCTCGCGCGCCGCGGAATTGCTCGGCCTCTCCGAGCACGTGGGCAGTCTGGAGAAGGGCCGTTATGGAGACCTCATCGCCGTCTCGGGGGATCCGCTCGCGGATGTGAGCGAGCTGCGGCGCGTGCGCTTCGTCATGAAGGGCGGAGAGGTCATCCGCGACGACCTCCCCCGCCCCACCGAGCCGAAGTAGCTCAGAGCTTGTACAGACCCACGCCCACCCACGGCAGGGGGAAGGGGTGTCCGCCGCCGCCCTCGGGCGTCTGGGGCAGGTAGACCCAGAGCGCCGCCAGGTCCAGCCGCACGCGCAGCCGATCCGCCGCCAGCGGCCCTCGCGGCTCCGAGCCGCCCACCAACCAGCGCACGCCCGTGGTGAGAATGGACTGCTCGAAGGGAGCGCGCGGCAGGAACTCGGCCGCCAGCTCGCTGTGGGGCCCGAGCACGTACTGGGCGCCGACGAAGCCCTGCACATAGGTCGGCAGGCGCGGCAGGCGCTGTCCGTCGGCCACGCCCCCGTTCCCGTCTTCCACGTTGCCCCCCGCGCCCACCACGACGGCCGCGCCCTGGGGGATGAGGTGGTGGTTGTCGAGCAGGTACGCCCCCGCCGTGAGCTGGAAGTCGCCGAAGTGCTTGGCCGCCACGAGGCTGAAGAGATTGAACTGGAGGTTGGCGCCCGCCGCGCCCGCCGCGCCCTCCACCAGCACTCCATTGCCGGCGATCACCACGCCTCCGCCGCCAATCGCTCCCGCGAAGACATTCAAGAAGTCATAGGAGACGGCCAGGCCCGGCACGTAGCGCGACTCCTCGAGCACCTTCACCTTGAGGCCCAGGTCGAACGTGCCCAGGACGCCGAGTCCCGCCGCGCCCGCCGCGCCCGCCGCGTGGATGAGGAAGAGCGGCACGCCTCCGGCCGCGGGAATGGGCAGCGCCCCGCCCCACATGTCCACCTGCACGCGCCGGCCCAGGCCCACGCCCAGCCGGAAGAGCAACAGCTCGTCATTGCTCAGCACCAGCTCGCCAGGCTCCAGCGTGAGGGCCGTGGGCGTGAGGAACAACCGCTCGTCCGCCGCCCGCCGGTTGACGAACTCATCGCGCCGCCGGGCCATCTGCTGGCCCAGTGCCTCGCCCGCCTCGCGGCCACCGCGCGCCGCCAGCGTCTCCGGAGTCCCCGCCGACTCCCACCGCACGAGCCCGAGTGGCTTGTCCTCCCCGGGCGCCAGCAACACGCCCTCCAGCGCGAGCCGTCCGCTCGACTTCTCGAACGCCGTGAGCCCGAAGGCCGTGCGCGCCCGCTCGGCGACGCGCTCCGTGTCGGAGGTAGGCGAGGACTCGGGCGTGACGGCCTCCAACACGCGCACTTCCACTCGCAAGGGCGCCCCCTGCGCGCCCACCGGCCGCTGGGCCCGGGCCTCCACCCCACCCTGGAAGGACGTCTGGAGCGGCTGCGCGAGCGCGTCGGGCACCTCGCCCTTCAGCTCGACCTCCACGCCCCGCGCGTCGTCATAGGGGCCCAGCGCGTCCACCTTCACCTGGCGAACACCGCCCAGCGCGCACCCCGCGAGTGGCAAGGCGAGCCATACCGCGAGCCCGCGTCCCTTCATCGTCCACGTCTTCACATCCACGCCCCTCCCGCCCGTGGCGGGGAAGAAAGGGTGCCATCCTGATCCAGCGCCGCGAGAGAAGGGAAAGGCGATGTCCATGTCACGAATGCTGACCGGTCTGGTGCTGTGCGGTGTGTTGTGGGGCTGTGGCGCCAAGGAGGGAGAGCCCGCCTCGCGAGGGCGGCTCCAGCTCCGGGAGGGCCGCTCCATGGCCGAGGCGCCCGAGTGTTCCCTGGAGGGCCCCCCCTGCCCGGCGGGCACCGGGTGCATGTCCTTCACGTTGGAGGGCGTGAGCCAGCAGCGCTGTCTGGGGGGTGATGTCTGCGCCAAATGGGTCCGGTGCACGGGGGGCACCGAGTGCGTCATCCTGGAGTCCTATCCCGCCCAGTTGCGGTGCGCGGGCAGGTGCACGGGCGACGATTGCGACACGTCCGTGTCCAGTCCGGCGCCTTAGCGCCTCAGCCCTTCGAGGCCGTGCGGGCGAGGGATGCCACCAGCAAGCCCATGCCCGCGGGCGTGAGCGTCTGGCGCACCGCGCCCAGCGCCCGCGCCGCCCCCGGCATCCCATCCACCACACAGGTCGAGCCCTCCTGCGCCACCGTCAGGGCCCCCGCCCGGCGCATCGCGAGCAGGCCCTCGGCGCCGTCCACGCCCATGCCCGTGAGCAACAGGCCCACGGCCCTGTCGCCATAGAAGCTCGCCACGCTCTCGAAGAGCACGTTCACCGAGGGCAGGGCCACGCCCTTCGAGGGCTGCGTGCGCAACCGTCCGCCGCGCACCAGCATGTCCCGATCCGCCGGCGACACGTACACGCCGCCCGGCTCCAGCCAGTCCCCGCTGCGCGCCACCACCACGGGATGCCCCGTGCCGCACAGCCACTGGGCGAAGCCCGGCTCGAAGCCATGGACGATGTGCTGCGCCACCACCACCGGGAAGGGCGCGGGCACGGGCAGCGCGCGCAACAGCTCGTACACCAGCGGCGGCGCGCCCGTGGAGCCCCCAATCGCCAGCAGGGAGCAGGGCCGGGATTCGGGGGACACCGCGGGCACCGGGCTCGGCGCAACCGGAAGCCCGCGCAGCGACGTGCGCCGACGGCTCGTCACCCGCACGTGGGCCATGGTGCGCACCGTGCGCAGCAACCGCTCGCGGAACTCCTGCACCGCATCCAGGCCCCCCAGGGTGGGCTTGGCCAGGACGTCCACCGCCCCCGCGCTCAGGGACTCGAAGGTCCGATCCCTCCCCCGCGTGGCCAACTGGCCGCTGAGCACCACGATGGGGCAAGGCGCCGTGGCCATGATGGCGGCGATGGCCTCCTCGCCTCCCATGCCCCCGGGGAGCACCAGGTCCATCAGCACGAGCTGGGGCTTCCAGCGCTGCACCGCCAGCACCGCGTCGTGGCCATTGTCCACGGGCGGCAGCAGCTCGATGTCCGGCTCCCGGCGCAGGATTTGTTCGAGAAACGCGACGACGGAGCGCGAGTCCTCAACCAACAGCAGCTTCAACGAGGTGCTCTCCCGTGTTCGTCAGCGTGCGCACCAACCCCAGGAAGGTGGCCTGCTCGAATTCACCTTTTACCACGTACGCATCCACGCCCACGTCCAGGGCCCGGCGCCGTGCCTCCGCGCCGGTCTGGGAGGTTATCAGGATGACGGGAGTCCGGGGCCGCTCGGAACGCCGCACGAAGCGGCACAGCTCCGCTCCGTCCAGCAGGGGCATGTCCAGGTCCGTCACCACCAGGCTGAACGGCTGGCGGTTCCAGGCCTCGATGGCGGCGAGTCCGTCGTGCGCCACCACCACGGGGAAGCCCGCGGCGCGCAGCACGTTGCGCAGGAGCGTGCGCAGGGTGGGCGAGTCATCCACCACCAGCACCGGGCCCGGCGCCGGAGCCGAGCGTGGACCGAGGGACGCCGAGGCGCTCCCCCGCCCGGCCCCTTGCTCCGCCCGGGTGAAGAGGGTGGGCACCTGGAGCACGGGCAGCACCGAGCCATCCGGCTGCAACGCCCCCCCGAGCACCAGGGGCGCCCCGGCGAACGCGGGCCCGAGCGGCTTGATGACCAGGCGCTCCTCGCCCGGCACGTCGTCCACGAGCACCACGAGCCGCTGGGAACCTTGACGCACCACGACCCCCGTCCGTCTGGGGCCCTCGGGCGCGCCCTGCCCCCGGAGGCCCAGGAGCGAGGCCAGGGCCACGAGCGCCACCGGCTGGCCGTCCAGGAGCACCGTGGCGTGCCCGTCCAGGAAGGTCACGTCGCTCGCGCCCACCCGCACCACGCGCTCCACGTGGTGGAGGAGCAGGCCGAAGCAATCCTCCCCCACGCGCACCACCAACCCCCGGTGCGTGGAGGCGGACACGGGGACCTCCAACAGGAAGGCCGTGCCCCGCCCCGGTGCGTGCTCGAGCCGCAACCGCCCCTCCAGCTCCCGAAGGGTGCTCGCCACCACGTCCAGCCCCACCCCCCGGCCCGCCAGGGCGTCCACCTCGTCCCGGGTGGAGAAGCCCGGCCGGCTGAGCAGGGACAGCAGCGTCTCGGGCGACGTATCGAGCGGCTCCACCCCCCACCCCGCCGCCCGGGCGCGCTGGAGCACCCGCTCCACGTCCACGCCCGCCCCGTCGTCCGCCACGCGCAGGAAGGCCCGAGCCCCCTCGCACCGCGCCTCCAGGGTGAGCGTGCCCGCCTCCGGCTTGCCCATTTCGCGCCGCCGCTCGGGTGACTCCACCCCGTGCACCACGGCGTTGCGCACCAGGTGCAACAGCACGTCGCGCAGCCGCATGAGCACCACCCGGTCCACCTCCGCCCCCGCCGCGCGCACCTCCAACCGGACTTCCTTGCCACACGCGCGCGCCGCCTCCCGCGCCACCCGTGCGTACTCCTCCAGGAAGGGCTGCAGGGGCATCAGGCGCAGCTCCCGGATGCCCGCCTCCAACTCCCCATCCACCCCCGCCGCATGCGCGAGCAGCGCCGGGGCCTCGCGCGCCACCTCCGAAATCATCCGCCAGGCGCTCGTCATCGCCGGGCCGCACGCGTCCCGCGCCGCCTTCACGCTCGCCCACTGCGCGCGGGGCAGCGTGCGCTTGCAGGGCTCCAGCCGCGCGCCCAGCTCCCTCCAGCGGTCCATCGCCTCGCCCAACCGCTCCCGGGCCTCGAACAACCGCCGCGTCAGGGCCTCCTGGCGCAGCCGGCCGAGGACGAGCTCTCCCGTCAGCGCGTGCAACGCATCCACCCGCGAGGGGGGAACCCGCAGCAGGTCCTCCACCTCTTCCGCGGGCGCCAGACCGCCCCCCGGAGGCCCCGTCTCCGCCTCGAAGGCCGGCCCCGAGGGCCCCGGACCCAGGGCCTCGTAGACGTGCTCGAGTCCCGCGAAGAGCGCATCGAGCCCCGCGCCCTCCAGGAGAACCCCGCCCTCCTGCACGCCGCGCACCTGGTCCTCCAGCGCATGCGTGCCGCTCATCACCGCGGTCTTGCCCGCCGCGGCCGCCGCGCCCTTCAGGGTATGCAATCCCCGCAGCATGTCCCGGCAGCGCGGCCCGCGTTCCGCGGGGTCGCCTCCGACCAGGCCATGCAGCGCGCGCTCCACCTGCCGCAAGAGGTCCTTCGCCTCGGCGGCGAACGACACCTGGATGGCCAGGTCCAGCTCCTCGTTCGTCAGGGCCATGGCGGGCGGAGTCACGCCAGACGGTACTCGGGCGCCTTGGGCTGTTTGGGCCGCGAGAACGAATCCACGAGCTGATTGACGCTCTGGGTCAGGTCATTGAGCTGGTTGGCGGAGGTCTCCGTCTGGCCCAGGCTCATGAGGGTGCTGTTCATGGCGTCGCGGATGTCCACCATGGCATCCGCCACCTGCTGCACTCCGGCCGTCTGCTGGCGCGCGGCGCTGGCGATGAGCCGCGCGGCCGACGAGGACTCCTCGATGCTGCCCCCCAGTTGCTGGATGCTCTGGCCCGCGCGGTTGGCCAGCTCCACCCCGGCCTCCACCTTGCGCGTGCCCGCCTCGGTGGCCACCACCGCCGAGTTCGTCGCCGCCTGGATGCTGCCGAGCAGCTTGCGCACCTGCACCGTGGCCTGCTTGGACTGATCCGCCAGACTGCGGATCTCCGTGGCCACCACCGCGAAGCCCCGCCCGTGCTCGCCCGCGCGCGCCGCCTCGATGGCCGCGTTGAGCGCCAGCAGCTTGGACTGATCGGTGATTTCGTTCACCGAGGCGATGATTTCCCCAATCTGCTGCGTCTGCTCGCTCAGCGAGAGAATCTTGTCCGCGATGGCCTCCACCTGCTCGCGGATCTCCCGCATGCCCTGGATGCAGGCCTCCACCGCCTGGCTCCCCAGGCGCGAGGACTCGATGGAGCGCTCGGACACGGTGATGACGCCCTCGGACTTCTCCAGCGCCTGCATCGAGGTGAGCCGCAACTCGGACAGGGCGCTCGTCACCTCGGCGATGGCGCTCGCCTGCTGGTGGGCGGCGCCCATCTGCCGCGACGTGGCGTCGAGGATGTCTCCCGAGGACGAGGACAGGCTCGCGGACATGCTCTCCAGCGCGCTCACGAAGCGGCCCACCTGCGAGGCCTCCCGGTCCGTCATCGCCTCGATGTACGTGTCGATGGCGAGCGACATGTCCAGGTAGACGATCTTCACCAGGGCCTGGAGCGTCCCGGTCAGGGACTCGGAGGGCTGGAGGCCACCGCGCTCGAGCACCAGCGGGATGAGCGAGCAGAGGTACTGGCTGTAGGCGCCCACGTACCAAAGAGGCCCCAGGCCAATCCGCTCATGGGCCCGGCCCACGCGCAGCCGGTTCTCCACGTAGGCGGGGTCATACGCTCCCCCGAAGAGCTCCAGGAAGTACTGCGACTGGGCGCGCTTGAGCGCCTCGATGTGCTGGGGACTCTGGAAGTGCGAGCGCGTCTCCTCGTGCGACATCAGGTGCGAGTAGAAGCGCTCGACGACGGCGCCGTTGCTCGCCTCGGCCACGGGGCGGAAGTCGGCCAGGTGCCGGGCATCCGTGTCGGAAAAGCCCAGCACGCGCTTGCGCCGCTCGAGCTCCTCGGCGGCGGAACCCAGACGGCCATCGACAACGCGGGGGGACGGGGAAGCCATGGGACATCCTCTCTAGAGGAGACAGGGAAGGAATCAGAAAGCCCGGAAGAAGGCGGGCGTGGAGAAAAGCCGCTCGGGCTCGAGCAACAGGCGCTGGCCTCCGAGCACTCCGCGAAAACACGCGCCGCGCTCACCCAGCGTCACCGGCACCGCGCTCCACTCCGACGCGCCCCACCGCTCGATGCCCGCCAGGGTGTCCGCCAGCAGGCCCAGACGCGCCCCCGCGTGCTCCACCACCAGCAACCACTCCGCGCGCGCCCCCGCGCCCGTCCCCATCCAGGCGGCCAGGTCGTGCGCGCTCAGCAACTCTCCCCGGAACTGGAAGACGCCAGCCACCACCGCGGAGGCACCGGGTACGCGCGCCAGTTGCCTCAGCGGCCGGACCTCGCGCAACGACACGAGCGGCAGCGCGTAGTGGCCCGCCCCCCGGCTGAAGGCCGCGTACTCCGCCACCGCCACCAGCACGGGAGCGCCCGGGCGCGCGTAGCGAGCGGCACGCCGCGCGAGCAGTTCCTCGACGGGATCAACCGCCATGCGCCGCCACCTCGTCGGGCTCCAGCAGGATGAGGCGCGAGGGCTCGCGCGGCGCGTCCCGCCCGTCCCCGTCGAACACCGGCACCCGCTCGCCGCGCAGGTCGAGCACGCCCCGGCACGCCCCGTCCTGGCCCTCGACGCGGCCCAACGACATCATCGGGACGACCTCCTGCAGAGCCGCCACCCGCACCAGCCAGCGTTGGCGCCCGGTGTGGACGCGCACGAGCGCTTCGCTCATCCCATGGGCCTCGCCGTGCGGCGCAAGGCACTATTAATGATGCAGCGCGCGGCATCCGCGGAGGCGCCCTTGGGAATGATGCCCACCGCGCCCACCGTCTGCGCCGCGGCCTCCATCGTGCCCCACGGCTGGCACGAGTGGATGATGAGCGAGAGGCGCTGCTGGTAGCAGCGGCGCATGAACGCCGCCCACTCCACGCCCGGCATGGAGGGCATCTCCAGATCCAGGAGGATCAAATCCGGCCGCGAGTCGCGCAGGTAGACCGGCAGCTCCAGCACATTCTTGACGGTCTCCACGAGGTGCCCATCGCCCAACAGCAGACGGGACATCGACAACGCGACCGTGGGGCTGTCATCAATGACGAGGATGCGGGCCATGGTGTTCCCTGGAGTCATTCAGCGGGGGGCGATCCTTCCAAACCGGAAAGAGCTGAAACTCCGAGAAACGTGTTAATGCATGGGCCAACTGTCTGCTGCGCTCCGGAGCTTTCGTATCGTTCAGTGACCAGTGGAGGTCAATCCAGCGGCGGCGCCATGACCCCCGAGGGCGCTGAAGTGTTGGGTGACGGACTTGCGAGTCGTGTCGCCTTCCACGAATGATGAGCCCTCTCTCCCCCGGAGTCTGGCGGCATGGCGTCTCGATTGGTGGTGCTCCTTGGTGCGCTGCTCGTGCCCGGAGTGAGCGGAGCCCAGCGGCCAACGACCCTGCCCACCTTCGCGCTCGAGCGCCTGAACTTCGACACCTCGGGCCTGGGTTCGCTCGTGGTGGGAACGGGCCGCTCGTTGGAGCCGGGAGTGGCGCGCGTGTCCTTGCAGGGCCACTACGAGCACCTGCCCCTCAACTTCGCCCGGACGTGGGATCCGGGGGTCACCTCGGTCTCCCTGGTGGAGAACAAGCTGACGGGCCAACTCACCGCCGCCGTTGGGCTACTGCCTTGGCTGCAGGTGGGCACCCACCTGGCCTACATCGTCGGCCAACAGGGCCAGAGCGTGCTCGGCGTGAATCCTCCGGAGGGCGGAGGATTGGAAGCGGCCTGGGTATCCGCGCGCGTGGCCCCATGGCGCACCCGGGACGGCGCCCCCTTGAACGTGGCCGCGGAACTCACGGCGGCCCTGCCCGTGGGCCAGGCGCGGCTGCTCGGCCGGGACGCCTATACGCTCCTGCCGCGGTTGCAGGCGGGGCTCGACGCGGAGAGCTACCAGGTGGGCGGCGAGGTGGGCCTCCTGCTCCGCCCACGCCAGGACTTCACCCCTCTCACCTCCCGTCCCCATGACGTGCTGGGCAACGAGGTGCGTCTGGGCGCCACCGTCACCGCGCGCGGCGAGAACGACACCGCCACCCGGCCCGAGGTGAGCCTGCTGCTCAACCTGCCCTTGCAGGGAGGACGGCCCAGCGCCGAGTTCCTGGTGGGCGTGCGCAAGCACCTCGTGCCGAGCGTGGACGTCTTCTTCCTGGGCGGCCCCGGCCTGGGCACGGCCATCGACATGCCCATGCTGCGACTGCTCGTGGGCGCCACCTTCGTCACGACCGAGGCCGACTAGGCGGGCAAGCAGCCGTCCTCCCGCACTCCCCGCTCACTCCGGGCGGCCCCGGGGAGGGTGGCCCACCGGGATATCCACGGGTTACAGTGTTCACGGGCGTGGAGCGCGCGGCCTGCCTTCGCGCGCCTTCGCACGAGACGAGGAAGAACACGTTGATGAATCGTCACTCCCTGCGCACCTGGCTGCTGGCGGGCACCCTCTCTGGCGGCCTTGGACTGGCCTGTACGAGCGAAGAGCCCTTTCCCACCGCCGACGAGTTCGAGCTGCTCAGCAGCCTGCACTCGCCCACGCGCACGCCTCCCACGGATCCCACCAACCGCTTCGAGAACCAACCCGCGGCGGCGGCGCTGGGTCTGCGGCTCTTCAAGGATCCGCTCCTATCGAGCTGCGGCACCATCTCCTGCCAGAGCTGCCATGACGGCGAGGGACGCACCGTGGACACGCCCACGGCCGAGGGCTGCTTCGGGCAGCGCACCGGACGCAACCCGCCCACGGTCATCAATGCCGCCTACAGCACCTGGTACATGTGGGACGGTCGCGCGGACCGGTTGTGGAACCAGGCGCTGCTGCCCCTGCTCAACCCGGTGGAGATGGCCAGCAGCCCCGCCATCCTGCGTGCGCGGCTGAGCGAGGCCTACGTGGAGGAGTACCGCGCCCTCTTCGGCAAGACGCCCGCGGAGGAGACGGACGATGACCAGCTCCTGGCCCATTTCGGCAAGGTCATCGCCGCCTACGAGCGCACGCTGGTGCGCAACGACGCGCCCTTCGATCAGGACGTGCGGCGCTTCATCGCGGCGGTGGAGGCCGGCACGCAGGAGAAGGACCCGGCGTACCTGGGCCTCAAGACATTCGTGCGCAAGGGCCAGTGCGCCGCGTGCCACAAGGGGCCCATGCTCAGCGACGAGCAGTTCCACAACATCGGCGTGAAGGACCTGAGCGAGGGCCAGCGCGGCGTGGCGACGGGGGCGGACCCCATGTTGTCGTGGGCGTTCAACTCGGCGGGGCCCTACAGCGATGCGCCCATCGGCGCCGAGTCGACGCGGCTGCAACGCCTGCGCAGCGACCTGACCGAGAAGGCCGGCGAGCTGGAGGGGGCCTACAAGACGCCCACGCTGCGCAATGTGGCGCTCACGGCGCCCTACATGCACACGGGCGAGGAGAAGACGCTCCTGGACGTGGTGGAGCTGTACAACAAGGGCGGCGAGCTCCCAGGCAACTACGCGGGAGTGGTCTCCGTGACCATCCAGCCCCTGGAGCTCACCGACGAGGAGAAGCAGGCGCTGGTGCGCCTGCTCGAGTCCATGACGGGAGCGCCCTGAGTCACGCGCTCCCGCGAGGCGGGACTCAGTGCACGGGGGGCGGGGCCGAGTGCGCGGGATCCGGTCCCGCGTGGATGCCATCCCCGGGCGGAGCGGCCGTGGGCGAGAAGGGCGGCAGCCGGGGCGCGTAGGCCCCGGTGATGAGGCGCACGTCGCGGCCCCGGGTCAGGAAGGTGAAGAACCAGTTGAGCATCACGGCCAGCCGGTTGCGGAAGCCCACCAGGTAGGCGATGTGCACGCCCGCCCACATGGCCCAGGCCAGGAAGCCGCTCAGCGGCATCTTGCCGAACATGGTGCCCACCGCGTAGCCGCGGCCGATGACGGCGAAGCTGCCCTTGTCCAGGTAGTGGAAGGGCTCGGGCGGCTTGCCCGCGAGGCGCTGGAGGATGTTCTTCGCCACGTGCCGGCCCATCTGCATGGCCGCCGGGGCGATGCCGGGCACGGGCTTGCCATCCTGCTGCAGCGAGGCCACGTCCCCAATCACATACACGTCCGGGTGGCCGGGCACGGTGAGCGAGGCATCCACCTTCACCCGGCCCGCCTTGTCGAGCGGCGCGTCGAGCGAGCGCATCAGGGGCGAGGCCGCCACGCCCGCGCCCCACAACACCGTGCGCGTGGGAATGCGCTCCTCCCCGATGGACACCCCCTGCTCGTCCACGCCGGACACCATGGCGCCGGTGCGCACCTCCACGCCAAGCTTCTCCAGGTCGCGGCGCGCGTCCTCGGACAGCTTCTCCGAGAACTGCGAGAGCACGCGCGGCAGGCCCTCCATGAGGATGACGCGGGCCTTGCGCGTGTCGATGCGGCGGAAGTCCTTGGGCAGCGAGTGGCGCGTCATGTACGACAGCGCCCCGGCGAGCTCCACGCCCGTGGGCCCCGCGCCGATGATGACGAAGGTGAGCCATTCGCGCTGGCGCTCGGGATCCGTCTCGCGCTCGGCGGCCTCGAGGGCCAGGAGGATGCGCTCGCGCATGGCCACCGCGTCATTGAGCGTCTTGAGGCCCGGGGCGACCTTCGACCACTCCGGGTGGTTGAAGTACGAGTGCGTGGCCCCCGTGGCGAGCACCAGCGAGTCATAGGCCAGCTCGCCGCCGTCGCACACGAGCACCTTGCGCGCCGTGTCCACCGAGCGCGCCTCGGCGAGCAGCACCTGCGTGTTCTCGCCGCGCAGGATGTGGCGGATGGGGGCGGAGATGTCCGCGGGGCTGAGCACCGCGGTGGCCACCTGGTAGAGCAGCGGCTGGAAGAGGTGGTGGTTGTAGCGATCCACCACCGTCACCTTCACGCGCTCCTTGGCCTTGCCCAGCTTGCGCGCGGCCTCGAGCCCTCCGAAACCCGCTCCCACCACCACCACGTGATGCACGTCCCGGTTGCTTTCCATGCCGGAAAAATGCGGACTGCCCGTGCGCCCGACCAGTTGCCGCGCTGAGTCATGTTGATTGGTGAACAGAGGGGGCACGCCTGGACGCGGCCCCTGCTTATTCATCGCACCAGATGGAAGGCCGTCTGGCGATCGAGCGCCCAGCGCACCTGCCCCTGGGCGTCGAGCACCACGTCTTCTTCCTGCGCGGAGCGCACCTTCTGCCCGTCCCATTCGGGCACGGGGCTCGTCACCTGCAGTTCGATGGAGAACCACTGGGAGGGCATCACCCGGTGGTCGCCATTGCCCGGCACACCCTCCTGCCTGTCCCACAGACCGATCATCGGCCCCGCACCATGGCCGTTGAGCCCGATGGGATGGGAATACACCGTCCCCTCCAGCCCCTCGGCGAGCATCCGCTCACGGGAGGACCGGAGGATGTCATTGCCCGTGCGGCCCGGGCGCAGCTCCCCCACGACGATGTCCTGCAACCGGTTGGAGCGGGCGAGCGCCGCGCGCAGTCCTTCTGGAGCGTCTGTCTCCCCCTCGCGCAGCACGTAGCCCATGTGCTGGGTGTCCGTGTTGAGCCGCAGCGCGGTGATGCCGAAGTCGCAGTGCAACACGTCTCCGCGCTCGATGACGGAGCTCTCGCCCAGGTCCGCCTCCGTCTTGCCCCGCCGCTGCACCGACACCGAGGGATGGAACCAGGTGTCGAGCCCCAGGTCATTGAGCCGCTGCCGCATCCACCACACCACGTCGTCCGTGCGCGTCTGGCCCGGGGTGATGACCTGGCTGGAGAACGCCGTGCCGATGACCTCCCACACGAGCTTCGTCAGGTCGGCGTAGAAGCGCGACTCGTCCGCGCTCCGCCACGCGAGCACGTCCACCGGAAGCCCTTCCGCGGGCTTCATCCGAGACATCCACGCGGGCCCCAGCACCTCGGCCATGCCCTCGTACTCGCCATGCGTCAGTCCATCCGCGAAGGCGAACGTGCGCGACACGTCAATGCCGATGACCTTGGGCTGCCGCTCCTCGAGCACGGCCTTGAGCACCTGCCATTGATCCGGCCCCCACAGCTCCGCCTGCCGGGTGACGCCGCCGCCGTCCACCTGCCGCGCCGAGCGCCGGGACTCGTACACTCCGCCTTGCGTGCCACCACCGAGCGCCAGGCGCTCCACGCCCTTGTCCGGACCCCGGTCATGGAAGACGTAGATGGTGCGCCGCCGCGCCGCGAACGTCGTGGGCGAGACGAGGGCCGGGAACACGGGGTCCTCGTTGTACTCGCGCATGGGCACCACCCACATCTCGATGCCGTACTGGCGCATGAGCGTGGGCAGGGCCTTGTCCAGACGCTCACGCAACCACGCCTGCTGCCGCTCCGCCTGCTCACGCAAGGTGCCAAGGGGGCGAGCGGGGGACGGAGCCGAGGACACGGTGGGGGAGGAGGCCGTGGTGGCGCAGGCGGACGTCAGGAGGAACAGGGGCGCGAGGAGCCGGAGCCGAGGAGTCTTCATGGGTCGCGCAGCTTCGCACGAGGGTGCATCCATGGGGTGCTACCCTCGCCGTCCCCATGCTCACCCTTCTCTTGCTACTGCTCGCGCAGGCGCCCTGCGCTCCCCAGGAATCAACAGCGGTCTGCGCCTGCAAACAAGGCAGCGCCAGTGCATGCGAGGCCGTGCGTCAGGTTGAACCGCAACTGGCCGATGCCCTGGAGAAGGCAGCAACCATGGCTCGGGTCGTCGACGAGGCCAGCCAGGGCGCCGAGGAGCGGGTTCGCGCTGAAACGGAAGCAGCATCCGATCCGGGCGAGCCACCAGAGTGCAAGGGTCAAAAGCACCACATCATCTCCAAGCTCATCGCCAAACAGTTGAACACGCATCCCACGCTCCGAGGCCTCTACCAAGCGCGGGATCCACGCTTTGTCAGCCGTGCCGTGAACGAGAAAGCCCACTGTGGCTATCAGTCGTGGCATCGGCAAATAGACGAGGAGGTCGTCAATTGGCTTCTGAACTTTCGCCGGGCGACCCGAGAAGAATTCGAGGCATTGCTCCGAGAAATCTACAACCGGCCCGCGATGCGCGCGAGGTTTCCCCATGGTTTCTGAAGCGTCCGCGCCCACTCGATTCCTTGTTCTAAGAAATGGCATCAATGAATCTCGATACGACTTCGAAGCCGATACGGTAGAACCCGTCAATAGAGGGGATGCCGCCCGCTGCACCCAGTGCGGAGACATCGTGGGCATGCTGACATGGCTGCCGCCCTATCGCGTCGACCTGATATTGCACGGAGAAGAGTACGGAGACTTTGTCCGGATCGCCGGTGATGACGTCCTGCTCTCCGAGCGATTCGCGAACGCCTTCCGCGAGGAAGGGCTTACAGGACTCGATGGCTTCCACCCCGTCGAGGTGCGCCGAGCGCGCAGGGCGCGCAAGGGCCCTAAACCCTCGCACATTCCCAACTACGTCGTCGCCACGGTCTGCTTTGGCCGTGCGGCGGTGGACCTGACGCGCAGCCGGGTCCGCTACGTCAAGACACCCACCTGCGAGGAATGCCGCTACGAAGGCTATGAAGCCGTGCGAGGCTTCACGCTGGAGCCCGGCACCTGGCGAGGCGAGGACGTCTTCGTTCCCCGGGGACTGCAAGGGCAGTTCGTCGTCTCCGAGCGCTTCGAGCGCTTCGTCACCCACCATGGCTTCACCCACCTGCGGCTGACGCCCACCGAGGAGTTCGTCTGGAATCCACTCGACCGCGAGGTTTGATCAAGCCACTCCGCCACCGGAGTTCGCCGACCTGTCACGGGATTTGGACGCCTACTCCTGCTCCACTCTGGAACAGCGAGTCCCACGCCGACCATCTCACAAGGAGAGCAGCGCGCCGCTATTCCGGCTTCGAGTGGAGAGTTTATCCCCCGGCTGCGGGCGCATCTTGAGCGGGACGTCGCGTCACCATCCAGGCGCACGCGCACGCCATCAAGCTTGGTCACTCTCCTTCCGACCATAGACAGGCCGCCCTGGGAGATTGAGTTCCCAGATGGGCCGGGTGTCCACGATGACCTTCTTATACAAATCGACACCATGGATCTGAAGTGCCTCGAACTCAAAGGCGATGTCATCCACTTCCTCGCGGTCGTCCGGATCATCTCGCTCCAGGACGAAATAAAGGCGAACTTCGCGAGGTGGAATCAGTTCCAGAGTGACCCTACGAAAGTTAGCCGAAACGGCTCCTAACATTGCCTGCACGAGGTTAAGGACCTGCATGTTCTCCTCGGCAAGACTCATATGCACCTCAAGGCCTAACAATTGCGGCTGGAGAGTTGGAACAACATCAGGACTCTTCGTTCACTTCCCGTGGACCCGCTCACCCAGGACAAGACGGCGTTGAGGGCGAAGCGCGCTCTCCTTATCTTCGAGTCGACAATCATACCCTTAATTCCCAGGCCTGGAAGCAGCCCACTCCCGCATCCAGGGATGTGCTGCCGCACGAGGAGCGACTCGCGAAAGAAATCGCATCAGGTCTTCTCGCACCTCGGAGAACATTTTCTTCAACTCCAACATGCCGATCATTTCGACAGCAGGCGCTGGAGTCCAGTCGGTCTGGCTCTCACATCGACCGAGGTAGATTTCGCCCTGCGGATCAAAACGGACGACGCGCTCCACTCCCTGTTCGTAGAAGTCAATCACGAACGACGACCCTGAATCCACCGCCGCCAGGGCATCAGGAAGCTGCTCGAGGAATACGGCCAGATCCGTCCTCACGTCGACCGGCCAGCGCTCCTCACCCCATCCCGAGACCACGAACTCCGCCGCGGAAGTATCCGCGAGCGCCTCACAGACATCGCTGAGAATCGATCGAACGTCGTCGAGTTCATCATCATACTCAAACGACGGGTTCTGAATGCCCAAGACACGGCTCAAGTCTATTTTGAAATTCATGATTCAAGTTTGGGTGCTCGAGCCAACCAGAAATCCTGCGCGGCTGGAGTGTCGGTTCGACCGTGACTGCCTTCATGGACTTCAGGGGCCCTGCCTCACCTCACGGTGAAAACCAGATCGTCCACGTCATCGAAGACACCTCCCGGGCAAGGCTCGGCGCTGCCCGCGTAGCGGAACACGCCCCGCACCGCCTGCAAAGTCCCCGCGGGCAACACATACGTGGCCGACAACACCCGCGCGCCCGACCCCTCCGGCTTGAGCGTCGCCACATGCGTCCACACCGGCGCTCGCGCGTCCGCCGCGAAGTACAGGTCCAACCGGTTCGTCTCCGGGTCCTCATACGCCCAGACCGTGGCCTCCACCCGCACCCGCTTCCCCGACGCCAGGCGCTCTCCGTCCTCTGTCAGCACCCGCAGCGCGTCGAGCGACTCGTCCCGCCCGGCCACGCCTCCCCCACCATCCCCACACGTGCCTCCCAGCGTATTGGGCGCATGCGGCTCGGGACCCAGGGGACCTCGTCCCGCCAGCCCGGCGCCCGAGGCACACCCCACTCCCGCCTCGTCACACCGGAGCACCCGCAGCCGCGCGTCGTAGCCGGCGCGCTCCACGCCGCAGCCGTCCTCGCCACACCGGGGCGCCTCCTCGCACGGGCCGCACGTGAGCGTGCCCCCACACCCATCCGCCAGCGCTCCACATACCGGGCCCGCGGCCTCGCACGTCAGGGGAAGGCAGCGCTCGGGCACGTACCGCTCGCTCGGAGACAGGCCGCCCCCCACCACCCGCACCGCTCCCTCCTCCAAGGAGAGCAGCGCAGCGCCGCGCCGCGCCTCCTGGAGCGGCGGCTCCTCGCTCCAGGTGTCCGCGACAGGGTCATACTGCTCCACCGAGGCCAGGGCCCCCGTCGAGGCGTGGAAGCCCCCCACCACCAGCACCCGCCCGTCCTCCATCACCCTCGCCGCGTGCGCCTCGCGCGGGGTGCCGGGCGCCACCACGAGCCGCCATTGCCCCGTCTCAGGCTCGTACACCTCCGCGGTGGCCGCCGCGCGGGCCGTCACTCCGCCCACCACCAATACCCGTCCGTCCCTCAGACGCGTCACCGTGTGGCCCGAGCGGTGGGTCCCCGCCGCGCCCCCCACCGGGCCCGCCTTGCTCCAGGTGCCGCTCGCTGGCTCATAAAGCTCCGCCTGGAGGCCGCTCACGAAGAGCGCCTGTCCCCCGTCGAGCACCACGCCCGTGCGCGCCCCATGCCGCGTGGCCGAGGGCGCCCCCGTGCGCGTCCATCCACCTCGGACCGGATCGAACACCTCCGCCGAGCGCACCGGCTGCCGCCGCCCGTCAAAGCCTCCCACCACCAGCACCCGCCCGTCCGCCAGGACCACCGCCGCCGGGTCCTCGCGCGCCTCGAGCAGTTCCGCCACGGGCGTCCACCGGCCCGTCGCGGGCTCGTACACCTCCGCGCTCGCCAGCGCGCCCGAGCCCGCCGAGGCGCCCCCCACCACCAGCACCCGTCCGTCCGTCAGCACCACCGCCGCGGGATGGCGCCGCGAGGTGTGCATCGCCCCCACCGTGGCGCGCCAGACACCCACCTGGGGCTCGTACACCTCACCTCCCCCCACCGCCAGCACCCGTCCATCTTCCAGATCCACGAAAGGCCCCTGCACGCGCGGCGTGGCGCCCAGGCTCCCCAACGACACGAGCGCCGTCAGGACACGTCCCACCCAAACCCTTGTCATACGCCATCCCACTCCTGTCACGAGGGCGGCGTTTCTACTCGCCGGGTCTGACATGGATGGGACCGCATTCCCCTATGATTCCGAGGGTTTATCTTCCAACGTACGACAGACCTGGAGAGTGGTTCCGGCCTGCCCGCCATGCGGCGTCGGGGAATGTGGGTGAAAGACTGTCTTCACTGGAGGACGATGAAGATGTTGCCCTTTGTGCGACCGCGTCAGGACAAGATGCACGCTTATGGAATGTCCGGCATGCTTTGAGGGCAATATGCCGGGGGGGATACTGTTTTTCCGGCCAATCCAGGAGGCCACGTGAGCGTTGCCGCCACGCCGATCCGTTTTGTCCTGTCACCCTCCATGGGAGAAGTGAAGGAGCACGTCCGCGCCGAGCTGTTCGGCCGGGCGCTCACCCAACGCCTGGGCCGCCCGGTGGTGGTGGAACTCGCCCCGTCCTTCGAGGCCCTGGAAAAGGAACTCGCCGAGGAGCGGGCGGAGCTGGTCTGGGGGACCGCCGAGCAGTGTACGGCCTGCGAGCCACGTGCCCGGGCGGTGCTGCGGGCGGTGCGGGCCGGCCGGGGCGAGTATCACGCGGCGCTCGTGTGCCGGGCGGAGCGGCCCCTCACGATCGAAAAGCTCCAGGGAACACGCGCCGCGTGGGTGGCACCGCGTGCCACGGGCGGCTACCTGCTGCCCCTCCGCTATCTCTCCGAGCGGGGCATGAGCCTGTCGGACACCTTCTCCGAGGAGCGCTTCTTCGGCACCTACCGCAAGGCACTGCTCGCAGTGCTCTCCGGCGAGGCGGACATGACCGCCATCTACACGAGCCACCCGGAGGAGAACACCGTGCGCGCCTACCTGGCCGAGCACGTGGGTGCCGAGGAGCGGCAGCTCACGCCCTTCGCCTACACCGGGCCCACGCCCGCCGACGGGCTCATCCTCACCTCGCGCCTGCCGGAGCGGGACACGGCCGCGCTGGTGTCCATCCTCACCTCGCTGGCGGGCCGGACCGGAGGCCTGGAACCCCTGCTGGGCCTCTTCGACAGCGAGGGCTTCGTCCTCTCCTCCTCACGCCTCTCGCGCAAGAGCCACCCCGTGCCCGTGCGGCAGACGGAGTACCTGGCCGCGGAGCTGGACGCGAACGAGCGGTGCCTGCGGTTATGGACGCCCACGGGCGAGGCCTTCGGCCAGGACGTGCGGTGGGCCGAGGGGAGGCCCCTCTCGGAGGTGCTCGGCATGGACGCGGCGGGCCCCCTGGTGGCGCTCGCGCGCTCGGCGCGGCTCGACGGAGGCGGCGGCCGGGTGGAGTACCGCGCCCAGGTGGCGGGCGAGACGCGCTGGTTCGCCGCCGAGGCCACCGTGCGCGCCCAGGCGCCCCGTCCGGAGGCGGCCACCACGGCGCTGCTCGTGCGCGACGTCACCGAGCTGCGCGCGCAGGAGGAGACGCTCTACCGGCTCGCCTCCTTCCCGCTCCTGCACCCCGAGCCCATGCTGGAGGTGGGACCGACCGGGGTGCCGCGCTACGCCAATCCCGCGGCGCACCTGGCGTTTCCGGATCTGCTGGCGCGCGGTCCCCAGCACCCCCTCGTGGAGGCGGCGCTCACGTGGAACCAGCAGGAGCCGCCCGGCGAGGACTCCTCCGTGATCCACCTGGGGGAGCAGTACTGGGAGTTGACGCTGTTTCCCCTGCTGGACCCCGAGGGCCTGCGGGTGTTCGCCAAGAACGTGACGGCGCGCAAGCGCGTGGAGTCCAAGCTCAAGGCGGACCGCCTGGCGGCGCTGGGCTCGCTCGCGGCGGCGGTGGGCCATGAGATGGGCAATCCCCTCGCGTACATGCTGGCCAATCTCGGCTTCGCGCGCGAGGAGATGCAGCGGGTGGGTGAGGCCCTGCGAGCGCAGGACAACCCCCTGGCCCGGGACGTGGCCGAGGTGCTCGAGGCCCTGGTCGAGGCGGCCGACGGCGCCGGACGGCTCAAGACGATCGTCCAGGACTTGCGCACCCTGTCGCGCGCGCCGCCGGAGCACCGCCAACCCGTGGAGGTGATGCCCATCCTCGAGCACGCGCTGAACATCATGCGCGGCGAGCTGCGCCACCGCATCCGCATGGAGCTGGACTTCCGCGAGGTGCCGGACGTGGTGGGAGACGAGGCGCGGCTGGGGCAGGTGTTCGTCAACCTGCTGCTCAACGCCGCGCAGGCCATGAGTGGCACGGAGACGGTGAACCACGTGCTCCGGGTGACGGCGTACACGGCGCCCACGGGCGAGGCGGTGGTGGAGGTGCAGGACACGGGCCGGGGCATGCCCCAGGAAGTGCTCGCGCGCCTCTTCGAGCCCTTCTGCACCACGAGCCCCTCGAGCAAGGGGCTGGGGCTGTCGGTGAGTCACGCCATCGTGACGGGCCTGGGGGGCACGCTGAGCGCGGTGAGCCGGGAGGGACAGGGCACCACCCTGACGGTGGTGCTCCCGGCCGCGCCCTCGCTCGAGTCGCGGCAGTCCGGCTCCGAGCCTGGGTGAGCGGACCCGAGGGGCCGCTTGCCGCGGGTGTCTGGGAATGAGAAGGAACGCCCCATGCTGGTTCACATCCCCCAGGTGCTCCCACCCGAGCAGGTGCTCCGCTGCCGCGAGGTGTTCGCCCAGGCGAAGTGGGAGGACGGCCGCGGCACCGCCGGCCACCAGTCCGCGCAGGTGAAGAAGAACCTGCAACTGCCCGAGGACAGCCCCGAGGCCCGGGAGCTGGGAGACCTGGTGCTCCGAGGCCTGGAGCGCAGCCCCCTGTTCATCTCCTCGGTGCTGCCCCAGCGCGTCTTCCCTCCGCTGTTCAACCGCTACGACACGCGCATGGCGTTCGGCTCGCACGTGGACAACGCCATCCGCCCCATCCCCGGCACCGCGGAGCGCCTGCGCACGGACGTCTCCGCCACGCTCTTCCTGTCCGATCCGGACAGCTACGACGGGGGCGAGTTGGTGGTGGAAGACACCTACGGAAGCCACTCGGTGAAGCTGCCCGCGGGGGACCTCATCGTCTACCCGGCCTCGAGCCTGCACCACGTCACCCCGGTGACGCGCGGCGTGCGGCTCGCCTCCTTCTTCTGGGTGCAGAGCATGGTGCGCGACGTGTCCCAGCGCGCCCTGCTCTTCGACCTCGACATGGCCATCGTGCGGCTCAACCAGGAGGTGCCTCAGAGCCCCTCACTCGTCATGCTCACGGGCGTCTACCACAACCTCTTGCGCCAATGGGCCACCCCCTGAGGAACCCGCCCGGGCGCCACCCCGAGTTGAATTGACAGCACCCGTGAGTGATTCAACCCCCCCGTGTTGACGGAGCACGGCACGTGGGATATTTCGTGGGTCCAGAAAATGAGAATGATTCTCAATTTCTCCATGGAACTGCCTGAAACGCAGCCAGAAGGCGTGAAGAGCGCCGGGCCCCGCGAGCGGCTGTTCCTGATGGGAGAGGCGCCCCAGGGCCGGAATTCTGGGAGCCGATGGGGCGGAGCCCTGCTGCTGGCGGTGCTCGTCCACGCGGGCGTCGTGGGCGCGGGGCTCGCCATGGCGTCCTCGCCCGCGCGCGAGCCCGTGCGCCCCGAGGAGCCGGAGCTGGTGTTCTTCCAGTTCGCGCCCCCGCCGCCTCCGGCCGCGAGCGCCACGGCCACCCGGGCGATCCAGCCCGTCCAGCGCCGCGCCCGCGCCCATACCCCGCGCCCGGTGATCCACAAGCCCATGCCCGTGGAGGCGCCCCGGGTCGAGAAGCAGCCCGATCCTCCCGCCGAGCCCGTGCCCGAGGCCCCCACCGAGGAGGCCGTCGCCGAGGCGACTCCCACGCCCGACGCGGCGGCGGACGCGGCCTCCGTGGCCAGCGCGCTCGACGGGGTGCTCGGAGGCGTGCTCGGAGGCCGGGAAGGTGGACTCGTGGGCGCCACGGGTGGCACCGCGCTCGACCTCAAGCAGGTGGCCCAGGCGCCGCGCGTGCTCGAGCAAGTCAGACCCCACTACCCCCGGCGGGCCCGGAGCGAGGGCATCGAGGGGCTGGTGTTGGTGCGCCTCATCATCGGCGTGGACGGACGCGTGGAGCCGGACAGCCCGCGCGTCCTGCGCTCCGTGGCCGCGCTCGACGAGGCCGCCCTGGCCGCCGTCAGCCAGTGGCGCTTCTCCCCCGCGCTCGGCCGTCAGGGCCGTCCCGTGCGCGTCATCGTCGAGATTCCCGTCCAGTTCTCCTTGAAGTGAGGCGCGGCGCTGGGACTCCTCCCCGGCACCACCCTCGTCCGAGCCGACATGCGCCTCACCCTGCACAACGTCATCTTCTGGCCCCACCTCGTCGCGGGTGTGCTCGCCGGGCTCATCATCGCCGTCATGTCCTTCACGGGCGTCGCGCTCGCCTTCGAGCATCAGATCCTCGACTGGGCGGAGCGTGACACGCGCAAGGTCCAGGCCCCCGCGCCGGACGCGCCCCGCCTGCCGCTCGACGAGGTGATCGCCCGCGTGCGCGCCGCCCGGCCCGAAACGCCTCCCACCGCGGTGACGGTGTACCCGGAGCCGGACTCCGTGGTGCTGGTGAGCACCGGCCGCGACAGCGGCGTGTACGTCGACCCCTACTCGGGCGAGGTGCGCGAATGGGGCGCCCAGGGCTGGCGCTCGTTCTTCCACCTCATGGAGGAGTGGCACCGGTGGCTCGGTGCCCAGGGTGACAACCGCCCCATGGGCAAGGCCCTCACCGGCGCGAGCAACTTCATCTTCCTGCTGCTCGGCGTGACGGGCCTCTACCTGTGGTGGCCTCGCAAGTGGACGTGGCGCTCCGTGCGGCCCTCGCTGTGGTTCCGGCGGGGAATCAAGGGCAAGGCGCGCGACTGGAACTGGCACAACGTGATCGGCTTCTGGCTGCTGCCCGTGCTCATCGTCCTGACGGCGACGGCCATGGTCATCTCCTACAAGTGGGCCTCGAACCTGGTCTTCACCTCCATGGGCGAAACGCCCCCCGTCGCCTCGGGTCCCGGCGCGCCCCCCGTGGTCAAGGTCGCCGAGCCAGCGCCAGGCACCCCGCCGCTCCCCCTCGAGGCGCTGCTCGTCGAGGCGCGCAAGCAGACGCCCGCCTGGGAGAACATCACCCTGCGCCTGGGGGGAGGAGGACCGCCGCGGGGCAACGCGCCCGCGCAAGCCCAGGGCGAGGGGCGCCCCAAGGGTCAGGGTCCCCGCGCGGAGCGGCCCACGGGTGGCAATGGCAAGGAAGGCCCCACGGCCGTCACCTTCGCCATCCGGGAAAAGGACGGCTGGCCCCTGTTCGCGTCCACGCAGGTGTCGGTGGATCCCTTCACCGCCCAGGTGCTGCGCCGGGAGGCCTTCTCGGACATCTCCCCGGCGGGGCAGGTGCGCCGCTGGCTGCGCTTCCTGCACACGGGCGAGGCGCTCGGCGTGCCCGGCCAGTTCCTCGCCGCCCTCGGCTCCCTGGGCGGACTCTTCCTCGTGTGGACGGGTTTCGCCTTGTCCTGGCGGCGCTTCTTCGCGTGGAAGCGCGCCCGCGCCACGGGGCCCACCCCCGAGAGCACCGAGCCCAGCGTCTAACGGCACACGTACCGGGCGTTGAAGACAAACACGCTTGGTATGGCTCTGGCCGGCCCCCGCGCGCGCCCAGAGCAAGAACAAACCCGAAGGAACAAGGATTGAGCATGTCTTCCAAGCGCAACACCACCCCAGGCATCCGTTCGGCGAAGGGTTTCTCTGGAGGCATCCGCGGCGCCTTGTGGCCCGTGGGCCCGGCGGCGGTCGGCCTCGCGTCGGCCCTGGCCACCGGGGGCGCGCTCGCCCAGGAATCCACCCCCCCACCGGACGCGCCCCGTACCGAGAGCGCTCCGAGCACGAAGGGCACGGAGAACACGTTCGTGCTGCCCACGGTGCAGGTGATGGAGAGCGCCGAGGAGAAGAGCTACCACGCCGAGGAGAGCGCCCTGCCCCGGCTCACCCGGCCCCTGGTCAACACGCCGCAGTCCGTCAGCGTGGTGCCCGAGCAGGTCATCGAGGAGCAGTACTCGACGACGGTGCGCGAGGCGCTGCGCAACGTGTCGGGCATCACGGTGAGCGCGGGCGAGGGCGGCCGGCAGGGAGACACCTTCAACCTGCGCGGCTTCTCGGCACAGACGGACACGTTCCGTGACGGCGTGCGAGACCTCGGCTGGTTCACCCGCGACACCTTCAACCTGGGCGGCGTGGAGGTCTTCTTCGGTCCTTCCGCCGTGCTCTTCGGCCGTGGCTCCACGGGCGGCGCCGTCAACCTCGTCACCAAGAAGCCCGTGCGCCGCTCCCAGCGCAGCGTGAGCCTCACGGGCGGCACGGCGCCCTCGGGCCGTCTCGAGGCGGACATCAACGAGGCCCTGAGCGAGCGCGTCCAGGTGCGCGTCAACCTGCTCGGCCAGCGCGCCAACGTCGCGGGCCGCGATCACACGCAGGAGAATCGCGTGGGTTTCGCGCCCTCGCTCGCCGTGGCCCTGGCGGAGAATACCTCGCTGGAGGTCGACTACTTCTACCAGCACGAGGCCAGCATCCCCGACTACGGCCAGCCCTACTACAATGGCTATCCGGTGGGCATCAGCTACGGAGTCCGCCGCGACGCCTGGTACGGCGTGAAGGCCGAGGATCGCGAGCGGGTGAATGCCCACGTGGGCACCGCGCGCTTCCAGCACCGCTTCGGCGAGGGCGGCGCCTCGAGCCCCCGGCTCACCAACACGCTGCGCCTGGGCGGCGTGGATCGCTTCGCCCGCCCCACCGCCCCGCGCGGGCTCGCGCCGGCCACCAACCCGCTGACGATCGGCCGGCAGCGCTTCGAGACGAACACCGACAACCTCTACCTCATCAACCAGACGGACCTGCGCGGCGAGCTCACCACGGGCATCGTCAAGCATACGGCGAACATCGGGCTCGAGCTGTCGCGCGAGTCGAGGGATCAGGACCGCAACAACCTGGTGGGCTCGACGACCGCCAACCTCCCCGCGGACCTGTTCGACCCGGACCCCGCGCCGGACCTGTCCTCGGTGAGCCGCGTGTCCACTGGCTCCAACACGAGCCGCCAGTGGGACGTGGGCGTCTACGCGGCGGATCAACTGGAGATCACGCGCTATGTCGAGGTGCTCGCCTCCGCGCGCGTCGACGTCTTCCGCACCCGCTACTCGGCCGTGAGCGCCACGGGGGAGAAGACGGACCTGGACAACAAGGACACGCTCTTCAACTGGCGGCTCGGACTCGTGCTCCACCCGCTGGAGAAGACGAGCGTCTACGCCATGTACGGCACGTCCGCCAACCCCTCCGCCGAGGCGGGTACGCTCGCCAACAACAACGCCACGGTGGACCCCGAGAAGAACCGCATCTACGAGATCGGCGCCAAGGCGGAACTGCTCGAGGAGCGCCTGGGCGTGACGGGCTCGGTGTTCCGCATCGAGAAGACCAACGCGCGCGTGGCCAGCGCCGACCCGTCCGTGCCGCAGCTCGTGCTCGATGGCGCGCAGCGGGTGCAGGGCTTCAACCTGGGCGTGACGGGCACCATCAACCGCTACTGGCGGGTGCTGGCCAACTACACCCACCTGGACTCGGAGATCCTCGCGAACCCCAACGCGTACCTGGTGGGCCAGCAGCTGCCGAGCACGCCCAAGCGCAGCTTCTCGCTGTGGACCACGGTCGAGCCCATCGAGCGGCTGAGCCTCGGAGGCGGCGCCGTGTACCAGGACGTGACGGTCGTGAACAACCCGGCCTCGGAGACCGCGGTGCTCAACAAGGTGCCCAACTACTGGCGCTTCGATGCCTTCGCCAGCTACTCGCTCTGGGACAAGCTCGACCTGCAGCTCAACGTGAACAACCTCACGAACAAGCTCTACTACGACCAGTACTACTCGGGACAGGCCGTGCCGGCCGCCGCGCGTACCGCGTACCTGACCGCCCGCGTGCGCTTCTAGCCGCCTCCCGGCTGACCAGGGGAGGAAGCGGCGACCGCCACCGCTCTGCTAACGTCCTCGGCACGGCATTCTCCGCCGTGCCCTCCCCATGCGCTGCCCGGTCTGCTACCGCCGCCTCGCCCCCGGCGCCGCCTGTGCCCTTCACGGAGAGCCCCCCCGGCCCTCCCTGGAGGCCGAGTCTTTTCCGCTCCCCCAGGTGCCCGGGCTCCAGTTCCGGGCGCCGCTGGGAGCCGGAGGTTTCTCCCGCGTCTTCCTCGCCACCCGGGAGGAAGACGGACGCGAGGTGGCCTTCAAGGTGGCGCTCGGGAACTTCTCCGATCGCTTCGCCCGCGAGGCCGACGCCCTGCGCCGCGTGGGGCCTCCCACCGTCCCCGCCCTGCTCGGCGAGGGACAGGTCGGGGGACATGCCTTCCTCCTCCTCGAGTTGCTGCGAGGCCAGACCCTCGCCGCGTGGATGGCGGAGTGGCCCGGTACCGGCGCCGTGCCCCTGCCCCGCGTGCGCGCGCTGCTCGCGGACCTGTGCGCCGCCCTGGAGCGCGTGCACCGTGTGGGAATCGTCCACCGGGATCTCAAGCCGGAGAACCTCTTCCTGCGCGAGGACGGAACGCTGGGCGTGCTCGACTTCGGCCTCGCGCGCTTCCTCGACACGCCCGACGCCGACGCGCCTCCGGAAGCCCTCCACCTCACCCGCACCGGCCAGCGGCTCGGCACGCCCTTCTACATGGCCCCCGAGCAGTGTCTGGAGTCGCGCGACGTGGACGCGCGCACGGACCTCTACGCGCTCGGCGTCCTCCTCTTCGAATTGCTCACCGGCGCGCCGCCCTTCACCGGAGGGCCTGACGAGGTACCCCACGGCCATGTGAACCTCCGGCCGCCCCGCGTCTCCGAGCGCGCGCCCCTCCCCCAGGCCCTCGACGACGTGCTCCTGCGCTGCCTCGCCAAGGAGCGCGCCGCGCGCTTCGACTCGGCGGCCGCGCTGCTCACCGCCTTCGACGCCGCGTGCCTCGCCACCCCCGCCGTCTCCACGCCGCCCGAGGCCCTGCCCACGAGGCCCCAGGGCGTGCGAGCCGTGGCGCTGCTCGGCGTGGGCGGAGACCTGGACGCGGCCTGGCTCGCCGAGACCGTGGCGCCCGAGGGCGGGCTGATCGCGCGCGTCCACCCGGAGCGCTACCTCGTGGCCTTTCCCGAGCACCCCTCGGCCGAGGCGGGGCTGCGCGCCGCCACCCGCGCCGCGCGCCCGCTCGCCGCCGAGCCCGGCCTCCGCCTCGTCCTCCACCTCGCGCCCCTGTACGTGCGCCCGGGCGCCTCCGTCCTCCGGCTGGCGGGCGAGGCCCTGGACCATCCCGCGCGCTGGTG